>Ga0209264_1000038_pt1 | contig 129387 bp, 139 predicted proteins | sample SaaInlV_DNA_150m_FD_184687 | JGI IMG/M metagenome (GOLD analysis project Ga0209264, IMG submission 184687) | Marine microbial communities from expanding oxygen minimum zones in the Saanich Inlet - SI075_LV_DNA_150m (SPAdes) (version 2) | ecosystem: Environmental > Aquatic > Marine >... | reverse complement strand
AAAAAAGTGAAAAAAACGGAAAAATGGACTCACTGCAAAATGCTCTAAATCTCGTTTTTGCAAAAAAAATGGCAGACCAACGACTTTTTTTTTTCGTTTTTAAAATATGGGTCATTTTCGGTTTAGGCGAATTTTTATATAGCATTATATAGTAAAAATGGAAACCCAAAAAATGCCGAAAAATGCCGAAAAATATAATTGTGAAAAATGCCACTTTACATGTAATAAAAAAAGCAACTTTGAAAAACATTTACTCACTACAAAACACCAAATGGAAACTTTTGGAAACCCAAAAAATGCTGAAAAAAAAACATGCGACGTTTGTAATAAAGAATTCAAGTCGAAATCTGGGCTTTGGAAACATAAGAAGGTCTGTGTAGGTATAGATACTCCTGAAGAAACAGAGGTTACGCAAACTACTGATAATACGTCCAGCAATGATGATGTTACATTTAAAAATATGTTTATAGAAATGATGAAACAGAATAAAGAGCTTCAAAATACATTACAAACGGTTATACCGAAAGTGGGAAGTACAGTCGTTACAAATAATACTACGAATATCACTAATAATCACTTCAATTTGAATGTGTTTTTGAATGAGCAATGTAAGGACGCACTGAATATTATGGACTTCGTAAAGTCTTTACATATTCAAATAGCCGATTTAGAAAGCACATGTCGTCTTGGATTTGTAGAAGGTACAAGTAAGATTATAATCGATGGAGTGAGAGATTTAGATATACACAAAAGACCTATACATTGTAGTGATCTACAGAATCAAATATTATATGTAAAGGATAATAATATGTGGAAACAGGATACATCGAACAAGGATACTATGAAACGAGCCATTGATGAAATAAGTAAAGCAAATATCAAACAATTGCCAAATTTAATCATGAAAAATCCTATGTATGCGAATGAAGAGGAATATATGAAAATTGTGTCAAATATAATGAACATGGATGTAGATATTGATAAAACAGAAATAATTAGTAATGTATCAAAAGAAGTGACTCTGAATAGGGACACGATAATACAACCGAATTAATAATATATAACATATAAAATTGAATTTAAAATAATTATATATGTTATATTAAAAGATGCCACCAAGACAAGCTATTAAGAAATATACGCTTGCACAACTTATAGAGTTACATTTAGATAACGTACATTCAACCGAACGAAATACTGAAAATGAATTGGAGATTCGTTTTGGTACCAAATCGTCCAAAGATATCAAGGATATCAAAAGTATAAAATCTATATCAAAGATTGATTTCACGAATGTTATTGGTAAACTTAAATCATTGGGCTACTATGTTAGTGGCGGAAATGAAGAAGGTTCACATAGTCTTAAAATCCAGAGTGATTTTATTGATCCACATTCGGGTGTGACTCGTTCTTCTCCTTTTCGTGTTGAAATTTCTGGAGTCAATTCTATTAAGCAATTCTGTAATAGCAATTCAGTTAGTGAGGTTATGAAAACAAATCGTACTGCAGTATCAATTATGTCTAAGAAATACATAAAAGACAAAGATGGGGAAAATATTTGTCCTGCTGATGTAAACGCATTTAATTTCCGTGCCGCGTGGCAGGTAGAAAAAACTATTAACCCTTCTTCACAATTTGCTAATACGATAATCTCAGAATTGGAGCAAGCTAAAAAAACGTTTCGTCTAATAAATCGTGTGTCGTTTTTCCATCCGGCTTATCCAGTGCGCGTTGATATGAGTATTGTCAAATCATCGTCTTATGATCCTGTCACCAGAAAACAAATGATGACATATAAATTAGACGAATCGAATGTATTGAATAATCCCGAACGTTATGAGATTGAGATTGAGGTGTTGAATCATTTGATTGGTCCTGGTAGAGTGTATGACAAAGCGAATGCCAAAAAATTAGAGACGGATATCAAGACTGTAATCACCAATGTTCTTTCTGGTCTACAAAATACAAATTATCCTATATCATATATTGAACAGGACGAAATAAAACATGAATATCTCAAGTTGGTGTATGGTGCAGATTCACATGATCGTCGGGTATATCCCAAAGATTTCTGTGGACCATCATCAGAAGTTCTTCAAATGAAACATATACGTGAATCTTCAGATGATGTTTCAACTCCCAATATTCGCGAATATTATACTATTACAGAAAAAGCGGATGGTATGCGTAAAATGTTATTTGTAAATGGAAAAGGCAAATTGTATTTAATCACGTCCTCGATGGCAGTTCAATACACTGGTGTAACTATTACAAATAAGAAGATGTATAATAGTTTGTTGGATGGAGAACATATTCTTCATAACAAGGTCGGTCATTTCATCAACTATTATGGTGCGTTTGATATTTACTTTATTAACGGTCGATCTGTTCGCGAAAAGGGATTCATGTATATTGATGCCGATGCGGTTAAGGAGAATTATCGCCTTCCTCTACTCATTGATTTCATCAATGAAATGAACGTCAAGAAGGACGCAAAGGGCATGGATTATCCCATTAACATTCAAAACAAGAATTTCCTGGTCGATACGAATGGAGATAATATATTTAACCTTTGCGGTGAACTTTTAAAACGCATTAAATCAAACTATTTTGAATACGAAACAGATGGAATCATTTTCACGCCCATTAAGAATGGTGTTGCTGGACTAAGAGAAGGGCATACTGGAAGTCTACGTAAGCCTACATGGGAATATTCGTTCAAATGGAAGCCTCCTTACTATAATACGATTGATTTCTTGATTACCACAAAAAAAACAGATAGTAAGATGGATATGGTAGGCAATATATTTAATGGGGCTATAGATCTTTCATCTCAGGAACAAATCAGTCAATACAAGGTGATTGAACTCAAGGTTGGATTTAATCAAAAGTTTCATGGTTTCATTAACCCCAGTAGTGATGTAATGAATGATATTGTGCCTTCTAAAGAGGATATTGATAATGAAGAAGAGTATAAGCCAATGTCATTTTATCCTACGAAGCCGAGTGATCCTGAAACACATATCTGTCGTATTCTTCTGAAACAGGACGATACTGGAAAATATCAAATGATGACCGAAGAAGGAGAAGTATTTGACGACAAGATGATTGTTGAGTTTAGATACGATTTAAGTAAGCCTAAGTATTATCAATGGATTCCCTTAAGAGTTCGTTATGATAAGACTGCTGATTTCAGAAGCAATCTAAAGGAATATGGAAATGCGTATCATGTCGCGAATAGTAATTGGTATAGTATCCACAATCCTATTTCTGAAGGAATGTTGAGCACTGGAGATGATATTCCTGTAACAATAACAGATGAAGGTGTATATTATAACAAAAAAAAGGACCGGTCTATCGATGCAAATTCCTTTTGTATGCGCGATTTCCATAATAAATATGTAAAGAGAAAGTTAATCAAGGCGGTTTCTAATCGCGGAGACACCCTTATTGACTTTGCTGTTGGTAAGGCAGGTGATATGCCGAAATGGATTGATGCCAAATTGGACTTTGTATTTGGAATAGATATATCACCGGATAATATTGATAATGTCATGGATGGGGCATATGCCCGCTATTTGAATCTAAGAAGAGACTTGAAGGTGATGCCCAAAGCACTCTATGTGAATGGAAATAGTGGCAAGAATATCAAGTCGGGTGATGGTTTGTTTAGTGAAAAAGATAAAATGATTACGAATGCAGTATTTGGTGAAGGTCCAAAGGATGCTACAAAATTAGGAAAAGGTGTATATAATCAATATGGTAAAGCGTCACAAGGATTTAATATTAGTTCGTGTCAATTCGCATTACATTATTTCTTTGAAGACAAAGAAAAGCTGTCGGCATTTGTTACTAATGTAGCGGATTCCACGAAATTAAATGGTCATTTCATCGGAACATGTTATGACGGCAAAAAAATATTTAATAGTCTTAAGTCTAAGAAACAAGAAGAAAGCATGATTTTAATGAACAAAGAAACGCGTATATGGGAAGTAACCAAACTATTCGGAAAGTCTGAATTTAAAGATGATATTACCAGCTTAGGATATCCGATCAAAGTATATCAAGATTCAATTAACAATGAGTTTGTTGAGTATTTGGTTAACTTTGATTATTTCACACGCATAATGGAACGTTTTGGGTTTGCTCTATTGAGCGATACCGAATCTAAAGAAATGGGTATGCCACATTCTATAGGTTCATTTGAAGAACTCTTTGCGGACCTGACAAATGATATCAAAAGAAATTATCGCGTAGCGAAGGAGTACGGATGTGCAATGAATATGACTTCATATGAAAAGCAGGTCTCATTTTACAACAAGTATTTCATCTTCAAAAAAATACGAAACGTAGATACGTCAGAACTTCAATTAGTAGATGATTTATTGAGCGAACAGGCAATAGATATTGAATCTGTCGTAGAAAAAATAGTAGACGATGTACCATCCACAGCAAAGCCAAAGTCGAAAAAAAGAGCTACCAAGACAAAGTTAGTACAGAAAGAATAAAAACAATATTAGATGAAAATAACCTAAAGTCATAATCAATAATTATGTATCGAATTATTAATTATGACATATTACCAGTTAAATATAAATCAAAACATAATTTCGCCGCAAGATTTTTTATATGTTGGTTCAAATGAGCTAAAAGATAACATTTTGATTAGTAAAACTCTTCATGATTATCTTAATACAACTAAAACCGAAATTGACATGCATTATGAAAGATGGGATATTATAAAAAAGTACACGAATCCATATGAATATATTCATAGTCAAATTCCGAATAGTAAAATATCGGTTTCTAAGTATAAGCCGCTTTCCAGGTCATATTTTAAATTTATTGAAATGGCGAACACATTTTCATTAATGGATTGTAGTAGTAAAGAAGAGACGTTGAATAGTTTTCACTTGGCAGAAGGACCAGGTGGATTTATTGAAGCGATGGTAAATCTGAGAAAGAATTCAGAAGATACATACTATGGAATGACGCTACTTAATAGTGATGTAAATGTTCCGGGTTGGCATAAGAGTCAACATTTTTTAAGCAAGAATCAGAATGTAACTATTGAACGTGGTTCAAGTGGCGACGGAGATTTATTGAATCCAGATAATCTACGATATGTACATGACAAATATAAAAATAGCATGGAGATTGTTACAGGCGATGGAGGGTTTGATTTTTCCATTGATTTTAATCAACAAGAATCGATGTCAGCGAAGCTGCTTTTTGCCCAGATATGCTATGCGCTGATTATGCAAAAGAGGGGTGGGCATTTTGTATTGAAATTTTTCGACACATTTTCACGCGCGTCGGTCGAGATGCTGTATATTTTGAATATGTTTTATGAAAATGTAAATATCGTAAAGCCATATACAAGTAGATACGCGAATTCTGAACGGTATGTAGTGTGTAAAAAATTCAAACCTGCTTCGACAACACAGTATTTATCGACATTTACTTCTATATTGAAAAACATGAGGTCAAACTGTTATGTATCGAGTTTATTGAAAGAACAAATACCTTATTATTTCATTATTAAGATAGAAGAAATCAACGCAATCTTAGGACAACAGCAACTGGAAACAATTGTATATACATTGTCATTGATTCAGACCAATTCCAGTAGTATTGATAATAAAATCGAACAATTAATTAGTTCAAATGTTAACAAATGTAGTAAGTGGTGTTTAAAGAACAATATAAATTATAATAAAATGATATCATTAAAAAATTCATTTATGGATAATACTTCTATTAGAAGCGAGCACTTTTTTGGAAAATAAAGTATATGTAAATACTATATATAAATGAATATTGATACATCCCGATATCTTGTTGATATTATTTTTACATTGATTATTTTCTATACATTCATTGTACTATACCAGATACGAGGTAGATTACAAAAAATAATAGCAACGAGGCTTTATACAATGGAATTTTTGTTAGCGGTGATTATTCTACTTTTTGTGTTTATGATGTTTATATATTTCAAATACTCTTTGAATAATATCGATGAGAGTAAATTGTCTGGTCCGGAACGTGTTAAATATGATGATTTTAAAATGAGAATGGGGGTGTTTAAAATTGCACTTGTGAATGGTTTAGCGGCAGTATTTATTAGTATATTAGCACTGGCTGATACATTTATGCCAAGTTTTTATGTCACAATATTGGTAAGTTATTACACCTCAATCGCTATTTGATTTACTTAGCAAATTCATAAAATCGTGCAACAATCGTCTTGACATGTTGCCACCTTGTTCACCAATATTAGTAGTAATTTTATCGATACATTTGTCAGAGTTATCGTACATGGCAAAATCTAAATCATATACATATGGATCCATAATTGTGTATATGATTTTATCAATATTACCTTGTGCCATCCACGTTTGAAAGGAACGCGTTCTACTGCTACCACTATGTTTATTATAGTTTTTGAGAATATTACAGCATATAAGGAATGGAAATACGAAACATATACCATTTTTATCACCTTGTTGTAAGTTTGGTCCCATGTAATTGAATTCACTGGTATTTTTGTAATTATAATATGTATGGTTGCTTGTAACATGTTGATTGATACATTTTACAAACTTTGTAAGTACATAATAATCTACCGGCATATCCAATCGACATGTTCTTGTCCGTCTACGCGTAATGTATTTGGTATATTGCCAAGCAGACGATTTAGTGGCACATCCATGAGAATTAAAATGGTATAGATTATACTGTTTTTGGTATGGATAATATATAGACAATGTTCCGTGACACACGTGTTGAATTAATCCTTCTTTTTTTTCGCGATATTCTTCATCGACCAAGTAATTGTAAAAATCTGTATAGACTAATACAATCTTTTTCTGTTCGGTGAAATAATTGAGTGTCTCTGTGAAATTGCCTTCATATTTATTCATATCTTCGTCGTAATATGCACATGACATATAATTAAACTGAGATTCATCGAATTCGTCGGATTCATTGGACTGGAAAAGGACATCGAAATCAATGAACGTATGTAATACGATAATATCGTTCACTCCATGTTGATTCTTTATATGAGCACTGGTTTCGGTCACTGGACAATGAAAGTCACAAGTAACCAGCTTCTGTTTATTAATTTTGTTTAGGTAAAAGTCACACGATCGCATCATTGTATCTATTTAAGTTATAAGTATTAAAAAAATGATAAATCATTTCAATTTTTTAATTAAATTTTTATTTTAAACATTACCTTTTAAGGTACGTGCTCCTACACCTGATGTACGTATAGATTTGGATTGTTGTATTAGTTCAGTAATACGATTTTCGCCAGTGCATGTGAAGCAAGCAGTAGTATGATTTCCCTGCCCACCTTTGCGAGAAATATGGAAATTCTTGTAAAATTGAGGGGACTGGTATTTTGATTTGGAATTGAAGGGTGCTTCAGCGCGACCGGAGTAAGCATACGCGTTTTGGTGAGCAGGTCCTAAATTGACTGCTGTTTGTGCTGTCTTGGTGTCTGCCTTTTGAATGGTATTTAATTTTAGACGCGCTAAACGAGAACTGGCGCTCACTGCACCTTGTGTACCATATTGAGTATTATTTGGCTTGTAAATAACGTCGTTACAGCTATTGGTAGAACTACAGCTGGTACTGCTGAATACTACAGAATTATTAATGTAATTAGCATTATTATACACTTCTCCTGTTTTCTTGCCCATTGTCTGTTTTTGTTGATGAGTGCGGCATCTGGATTGTAAATAAGATTTAGTGGTTTGAAAATACTTGGGGCGAGCAGGATTGGCATTTACATTTGATTGAGATTGAACGCGTTTGCGTGCGGCTGAAGCAGGGTCACATACAGTGGAGCACGTATTATAATTGTAAAATTCCATAGTTTGATTTACATTTGCACCAGTAGTATCTATATTAGAGAGCACATTGGTGGGTGCTGTAACCGCGCGTCCAACTTTGTTAAACTGATTTGCTTCTTTAATTGCATAGTCGGGAACCAATACTGAGCCATTGAAATTATTAGATGTACAATTATCATATGCATAGGATTTCATAATAGTTCCGCCGGGACGTTCAAAAGCGTTTACCATATTGCTACGATTGTAGGTTTGTTTGTTATTTGTATTACCATATTGTTTTCTGTAGTGTTTTAAGGGACGTGCTCTAAAAGCGTTTGCATCTGCTAAATTAGAAGTATTTGATGAGCCATAGTATCCTACATTGTATTGTTTATTGTGGTCAGGTCGATATTGACCAACTGTTATTAGTTTCGCAGTAGGGGTTCCACCTATGGGTGCTTTCCAATTATTTCCAGTTCTGGAGGCAGTTATATTGCTATTTGTTCTTACGAAATTCATAGGATTTGATGAATTACTTGGCATGGTTTATATATATATATTTACGTTAGAAAAATAAAACTATATAAATATTATATAAATACAAATAATGCTACAATCCATATTCGTTTTATTATTTATTCTGGCATTTTGCTATATACTTATTTTACATGTATTCAGTACAACAAAGACAATTGAGTATATGACTGATAAATCGAATGATAGCGCATTGGTTATGACAAATAAAAATGCCGGACAAATACAACAATTAAAGGATGAGATTGATGAAATTAAAGATACCTTCAATAATTTAAAACCACTCGAAAAGGATGTCAATATAAATGCAAAGGTGCTTGCTAATTTAAGAGATAATGCGGCGGTAAGAAAAGCCCAAGAAGGCGTAAAATAATAAAAATCCTAACATATAATAGTAGTAAATGTTGAATTGTTTATTAAGATGTATGTTTATTGCGATATTGGCGTATATATTGGTATCGTCATTTTTTAATAAGAATATAATCGAAGGTTTAGAAACTAAGAAGAAGAAGCAATTCGCAACATATAAAAAAGACCCTATTCAAATGGCAACAAAGAATGAAGAAAACATAAAGGTATTGCGCGAAGAAGTCAATAGTATCAAAAAAATTTCTGAAAAGGCATCCGAGCTGACAAAGATGGTTGATGATAATAGTAAAAATATTGATGGATTAATTAAACAACAACAGGCTCAAGTAAAGGCATCAGGTTTAGTGAAGTAATAACTGTGATTATATTTACAATACATCCAGTTATATAACTATTAAATAGCAATAAATTTAATAGTTATATATATTAATAGATATGCCCAAGTCCAATCAAATAACAGAGCAAACAGATAGTGAGTATGAAAATGTAGTAGAAACATTTGAGCCAGCAGGTTTTTTCAGTCAAGTACAAGGAGATGTTGGTAAATTAAAACAGGAACTGCTTGGTCCAGAATACCAATATCATCGTCAAATCAAGGACCCTAAAAGTATTGGAATGAGTGACAGAGGTTCTTTGCCTCAGGTTGCACGCAATGTGCGAGGAATGATTGATTATACAGAAGTACTTGTTACCGGCGGCGGTCGTGCTTCTAAAACAGGTGGACCCATTGGCCCCAAATATTTTCTAAAAACTGGAGCAAAATGTAAAGACAAAGCAACTGGTAAGAAAGTGACTCGCTATATATATTCGGATTATGTACCAAAAGGCAACGTGCCTTTTATTTCGTCAGGTATGGGAGGAAATTTTAGCAGTTTTAAAGGATTAATTCCAGGAACCATGTCAAATGTAGGCGACTTGAATCCATTTTCGATATTTGGAGCATTTATGAGTGGGTCAACGCCCGCTTGTCGTGAAATTAATATGGAGACACGAGATAACAACAACAACAAAAGTAGACAGACGCATCATGTAACAGACTATGATATAAAAAACATGGATCCATGTTCATTTAGTAACAAACGTAATCCTATATCAAATAAACAATGTAAGGAATTTTTTAGTACAATCGATATTGAAGATGATGGTAAATTGCCACAAGATAATATTATGCAAGCATATGTAGCGGCGTTAGGTGCGCTATGTGTATACTTTGTATACAAACTGAATAAAGGACGTTAAAAACTAATTTTAGGCTTATCAGACGTAAAATTAGTTAAAGGTAGGGGGGTATATATCTATAATAAGATGTCAGGTCGTATTGAAATTATATTAGGATGCATGTTTTCGGGAAAATCGAGTGAGCTAATGCGTCGTATTAGCAGATATAATGCGGTAAACATGTCTACATTGGTTATTAATAGTATGTTGGATAATCGGTGTGAGGACAATCAGATAATGACGCATTCGAAACAAACACACAGTGCCATCAAACTTAATAATTTGATGGACCTGGCTGATGATCCAAATTTTTTCAAAATCAAAGTATTTGGAATTGACGAAGCCCAGTTCTTTCCTGATTTGGTAGAATTTGTGAAATTCGCTGAAAAATACAATAAAACGGTTATTATCGCTGGACTGGATGGCGATTTTAATAGAGAGCCGTTTGGGCAAATTCTAAATTGTATTCCGTTGTGCGATGAAGTGGTTAAACTGACTGCTATGGATATGATTTCAAAGGATGCTTCCCCAGCGATTTTCTCAAAACGTATTATCGCGGATAATAAGCAAATTCATGTTGGAGCACAAGGTGAATATGTGGCAGTTTCGAGGAAAAACTATTTTGCTGATACAAAATATGCTGGACGAAGTGAATATGATTATGATAGTCATTAAAAAAATTGATGCCAGTTTATTAGAATATGAGGTGAGTATTAAACAATTTAAAACAATTACGATGTCATTCGTAAACCGATACTATGATGAGGAGTGGGGGCAATTTATTACTCTGGATACAGTTGATTTGAATCCAAATAAATTCTACACAGGTACGAATTCATCTATAATGATGGATTCAACTTACTCAATAGATATTGAGTCATGCGGCGAAGGTCACTTCGAGACGGAGTTAACGTCTATGAGCGATATGAACGATGGTTCGGTTGTGTCATTGATTATCGATACGGTTATACATAGCGTGGCATCTTTGGTATATTACATTGCGGAAATTCAAAAATAATTATAGTGTAAATACAAAAACTTATCTCCCCTTATCTTCGCTTCTTGTATGTTTTTCTTTTTTTTCCAGCGCTACTACGTCTCGTTCGAGACCTTCGCATATTACGTCGTGTACGTCTGGTCCTTCTTCTTTTCATACCACCAGTAGTGGTTGTACCATTTGCATTTGCGCTTGCTCCTACAGGCTGTCCATTCTCCCATTTTCGCATAGGTGCTCCGTAAGAAACATTGTCTGTACTGCCGCGAGAACCTCCTTTAATATTTCTACTCATTGTATGTATATAGTAAATGATTAGAAAAAAACCTGATTTTTTGGTGTATTAATCCATTGCGTTAAACAACGAACGCCTCCTCCGAGTTCATGTAAGTTAAAAAACTTAATATGATGAATAGTGTATCCCATGAGTTCTAAAAAGTCATATAGAGGCTTGAATTTTGCGTTGTACGCGGTAATAACATTTTTCTGTATAATAATAAAATTCAAGGCTAAATTAGTGTTAATTTTCTCTCCAAGTATCGTTTCCAAATCTAAACACATATACTTTGATTCTATTTGACTTGGAAGTTTACTGATGGATTTCTTGGAATAGAGTATGATGTTATTGTGAAGAATACAAAGGCAACAGTCTAAATGTAGTGATTTATGTGGAATAGTCACTACATTTTTGTTCTTGAAATGAGATGTTAAAAACGTTGAACCCTGTGTGTTTGTTCTTTTATTTGTACCTACTAAAATCATATTTCCATCCTGTATGATATCACCGCCTTCCAATTTCGATTTGGGGTCATCATTTGTTATATAAGAAGGGAATAATGACTTGACTGTCATATATTCATTTTCGCGAACGAGTCCGTCTTCGCCTTTATGTACACCAGGAAGTAGAACATGTGTATCATCTATTTTTACAAATATGTCTCTAACCCACAATGCTGTGCACATATTATTTAATTTTGTTGCTTTGTTATGTTCAATATGGATTACCTTAATATGTAAGGAGTTAAATACTGATTCTAATTGCGCTAAAACTTTTTTTTTATGGGATATAGATACTATTTTGGAAGAATTGGATGAACAGAACTCTTTATTATATATATATGGTGTCCCGATCAATATACTCATTGAAATAATATATTATTATTATATTTAATAAATTATTATTTTAACGTCTGGACTTGCGACCTCCGCGTCTGGACTTACGACCAGTGCGTTTCGACTTGCGACCAGTACGTCTGTCCTTGCGACCAGTGCGTCTGGACTTACGTCTTCTACGTCTTCCGCCCATAGAAACAGGACCGGATGTAATCTCATCCAATACTTCAGACGTATTAGCTGAATTTTCTTCTTTATCTTTATTTTTTGAACTAAACATGGAACCAAATCCGGATGTTACGCTATCAAACATTCCTCCTCCACGACTTTTTTTTCTGCGAATAGTTTTTCTTCCAGATATTTTTCTACGAGTTCCACCGTTCATTTTCGAACAAGATGACATTATATATTATATGTTCACAAAATAATAAATAATATAATTTAAAGTTTAACGCGCTTGTATAATTCAAGAGCCGCTAAACCACCTGCAATTTGAGCAATTATGTAGGGTAATAGGTCACTCATCTTTAAGTCGCCTTTAGATGCTAACATAACAGAAACAGCAGGATTAAAATGTCCACCAGATATTTTACCACCGACCATAATAGCAATAGCTAAAGCGGCGGCGATTGCTAAAGGATGACCTGTTGCCAAAATGACATATAAAAAGAATAAAGTTCCAATGAATTCGACAAAGTATTTTTGCATATTATAATAAATAACGAGATTTTTTTTTTAATCATTTATTTGATAGCGCCTTTTTTGGCGGGAGCGACTGTGCCTCCTGAACGAACAAATCTACGTTGGTGCGTGACAGTATTTTTGTTTACTCCTGAAAATGCTATTTTATCTGTACTATTTGTAACAAAAGAGGATTTACCAATTGCGTTCATTTTTTTCATACGTATATAGTCAGATGACTGGTATGTATTGACTCCTCCTCCGGCATCCTTTGTCCACACTTGACGTGATAAAGAAAACATATTAGATCCATCTGATGGATAAAATTTGGCAGGCATTGCGCCCTTTCCTTGTAACAAGGCATTACCTTGATACCTACCTCGAGTACTATTGATAGAATAATTATTAGCTCCATTATTGTTAAGTGTTGTAAAAATCATAGGTGCTGCTCCTCCTGCTGCTCCTCCTGCTGCTCCTCCTGCTGCTCCTCCTGCTGCTCCTCCTGCTGCTCCTCCTGATACTAATCCTGATACTAATCCTCCTGATACTCCTCCTGCAACAACCATATTATATAATTTATAAATAATAAAAAATTAATTATAAATTGATTAAACCATTTAACGACGAACGCGATTAAGAACATTTTGTGTTGTACCGGTATTTGCTCCGCCATAACTATAATCAGGAGTAGCATAGCTTTTATTTTTAGCCATCATTTTCTTAAAGCGAATGAAGTCAGAAGCATCATATACGTATTTTACGTTACATGTAGCAGGAGGCACACCAGTGCTATCACAACTGCGCGCGTCTTGTCCTCCATCCTTAGTGCTAAGAACCATCATACCAGGTCTTGACCCAATTAAGTTAGATCCACCGCAACTGTAGCCTTTGCGGTTAAATGTATCACCTGCGTTTGTTAATGCTCTAAAAGACCCTATTTTACGGGTATTATTAGCAGCATTTGTTCCATTAACATGTTGTATACGCATATTGTATCCTTGTCTCAATAAAAAACGGTCGGTACCGCGTTCAGAAGAAGCAATACCTGGATAAGGCACTTGAATGGAAGCACCGACTATATTAGGATATGTACCAGAAGAAACAGTTTTAAATCCGTAGAATTTTCCCATTGTATTATATATAAATAGCAAATAAAAAAATACTTTCATATATAATTCGCTAAAATACAATTGTTTATTTGGTATGGTTTATTCCACCATAATTCGAGGAGCAATATTCATTGTGGTCAGTTCTTGAAATAGCAATTTACAACTATACGGGATTTCAACATATGCAAAATCAACGCGATTATCACATGTATTACATTTATGAATGTGTGTTTTATTATTGTACGAAGCAATCATACCGCACTTTTTACACACATGAACACTAAATTTATCCGACGCATCATATATTCTTCCCTTAGTAAAGCGTGATGCGCCATGAGAAATCATACAATCTCTTTCCATTTCTCCAAATCGTAGACCACCATCACGACTACGCCCTTCTGCTGGCTGACGAGTAAGATTTACCATAGGACCGATTGCGCGACTATGTTGTTTATCTGTTACCATATGCTTAAGGCGCTGATAGAAGCAAGGTCCGATAAATATAGATGCTTCGAGCATATCTCCAGTAGAACCATTGTACATGATTTCATTGCCATTGGATTCGTAACCTAAATTCATCAATTCGCTCGCAATCTCCTTTACTTCGAATTCGCCGAAACTGGTTCCGTCGCCAAACAGTCCCAGCTCCAGAAGAACCTTGCCGAGAAGGGTTTCTTTCAGTTGAGCAATGGTCATTCGACTGGGAATAGCATGAGGGTTGATAATAATATCAGGTTTAAGTCCACCCTTAGTGAATGGCATATCTTCCTCAGGAATAATATTACCAATAGTTCCTTTTTGCCCATGACGACTACTAAACTTATCACCGATAACAGGCTTTCTTGTTGCGCGAAGACGAACCTTACAGAAATTATACCCATCGCCATTTCTTTCGATACAGTTCTTGTCTATATATGTTTCTTCAGTAGTTCTGTAAATTCTACTGTGGTCCTCGTACTTGATTACCTTCGTATGATCGTTACGATTCTCCTTAATAGGAATCATCTTGGAAATAATAATATCGCGGTTCTCGACCAATGTGTTCTCAGGAATCACTCCACGAGAATCAAGCTTGTCGTAATTTCCAAACTTCATTGACTTTGTCTTGGAAGGGTCAGGTTTACATCTAATCTCCTCATCGCCATGAATTTTCTTGTCTTCATCCTTTTCGGTATGATAGATGGTTGCCTGAAACAAACCTCTGTCGACGGACCCCTTATTAAACAAGATACTATCCTCCTGATTGTATCCACCATAGGTCATGATGGCGACAATTACCGGTGAACCGGATGGAATATTATTCAATTGAATGAGACCCATTACACGAGTATCAACAAGAGGACGCATAGGATAATTCAATACATAGGCTGTTTTGTCCATACGACTGTTAAAATTAGTCACATATACACCCATTGCTTGCTTACCCATAGCACACTGATATGTGTTTCTGGGAGACTGATTATGCTCGGGGAAAGGAATACATGAAGCGAGAATTCCGAAAATAGTACTGGGATGAATTTCGCAATGGGTATGAACAAATCCTTTTTTGTTATTTAGAAGCGATGGTTTCATCGCAATAAGAGTTCCATTCTGCTCAGCGGGGTCAATATATTCGATAATACTCTCATCCAACTTTGCGGATACCACCAAATCATCCCACTTTAGCTCACGATTTTTGATTTTATTAATAATATCGCGAGTGACAATTAGGTCATTATTCTTGGTACGAAGGACTGGGCGAGCAAGTCTTCCTGCGTCATTGCAGATACAGATTTCCTTCTTGTCATAATCAAATACAATTGATGTGTAGATGTTAATAATACCCTTGTGCTTTTTACTCTTCAAATCGTTATATAATTCAACGGCTTCCTTTGCAATTCCGATCCAACATCCATTAACGAACACCTTGACGCCTTCATATAGTTCATTTTGGGTGAGTTGGTCGAATGAATTCACATATGGTTTAGTATAATCATATAGACAATTTGAATTGGACGGGATAGTAATATGAGTCATGTAACTAATATTCTTTACTACACCCACACTCGCACCTTCTGGAGTTTCGGCAGGGCACAAAAACCCCCATGTAGTGTTATGTAGTTTTCTGGGGGGAATTAGCTTACCACTCTTGTCAATGGGGGTATTGATTCGCCTCAAATGACTCAAACTGGAGATATAAGTCAGACGGTTCAGTACTTGAGCAACACCGACCTTGTTACTATTAATATGTTTGATACCGAAATCACCTGTCGCGAGAGCGCGCTTCAGACCATTTTCAATGGTAGTCGATTTGATGATTTTGTAAATATTAGTCATGTTGACAATATTACCATAGTCTTCATTCGACTTCCACGAACCATTATTCATTTCACGTACGATTTGTTTCTGCATATCTTTGACAAGTTTGTTGAAATAATTTCTGAACAGATTATTCAGTAAGATACCACATGTATCGATACGCTTGTTCAAGTAGGAATCACGGTCAGAAGTAGTGAGCCATCCGAGTGATGTCTGAATAAGACGATTGGTCATATATCCAAGAAAGTATGTCTTCTGTTCCTGTGTATGACAATGAGGAAACAAATCACTATTGATTACTTCAACTGTGAACTCGCGCTTCTTAATATTACCTTGTTCTTGTGTCATATTAATAGGCGTATACATGACGAAATTTGTAATATAATTCACAGCATCCTCTTGGGTCATAATTTCATTTGCATCAATAATAGATGCTTGTAGTGCCTTTAGAATGGGCTTGTTATTATCATTGCCAATTTCGAGTAGAATCTTGGAACAAATATCCTTGTCAGACATAATTCCCATTGCTCTGAAGACAACAAATAGGGGAATAGGTTGCTTGATTCTGGGAACTTGTAGGTAAATACCGAATCCGAAACCATTATTTTTAGTAGACATAAGAAGGCTGATTTGCTTGGGACTAATTTGTTTATAATCGGGTACTGACTTGATTTCAGCACTCAATGACCACTTGGTAGAGCCTTTTGAAAGATTAAAGCAATACACACGGTTTTCAGCAGCACGCTCCTGTCCTAATACGGTCTTTTCTGAACCATTGATAATGAAGTATCCTCCGGCATCAAACGCGCACTCGCCATTCATTTCGTGGTTCATATGGCTATATTGCTTTAATACACAGATGGATGATTTCAACATGATAGGAAGTTTACCAATATGAATCTTAGGAATGCTCTTCATAATAGTTTGACAATTTTCCAAATTATCGCCATTCCTGATCATATATTTAATATTAATATCAATGGTCATATTTGATGCGTATGTAAAATTTCTCAGACGCGCCTCCTGAGGAAACATGAGTTTTGTAGCGCCATTGTTTTCGTGAATTTGCGGTCTATATATATTGAAGTTTTGGAATGTAATTTGCGCTTCCAAACTATGTTTTTGTGATTTTTTATCGAAGAACTGGTCGGAACGAACAGCTACTGGGTTGAACATATCGATAGTTTTTTGAATTTGAAAATTGACGAAATCATTATATGATTCCAGTTGATGTCTTACCAGTTGCTCCAAATGTCTATTCTCGAAATAGGTTTCGATAATATTCCATGGTTCTTCTGTGAAAGTATTTAACTTTTCTTCGTTGTGTTCTTCGTTAATTTTCGAAGTCATGTTGTTATATGTATATTTTATTGTTGTATTTTATCACTTCAATTTATATTTAAAATGAATTTAAAAATAAATCAATTTTATGAATCGTGGATGGTTTACGACATTGAATATTTACAATATCGACTTATTATCTATTGCTATTTAAAATAATAAATATAACCCATGCTATCACAAACAGAGGCATTCCTGGACCATCAACTATATTATTTGTTCGCTGAAATGGTAACATTTGCATCATGCTTACTAATACTAAGAAACTTGCAAATAATCCTATATATTTTTGATTACCGGATAAATGATTTCCAACGTTGAAACCAAGAATGATCCACGATAGAGCAAATATTAATGGGAAAACCATAGGTGGAGTTTGTTTTTTAACCATATATTGTTTCATCATCATTACAGCAATAACAATCCCTACAGATGGGAGTATAAACATTAGTTTATTAGGTTTATTTATAGATAATATATACGCAGTATATATCCAACCCATTATAAACATTCCCATTCCAAGTGGTTTACCAATTGGATGATTTGGAAACCCCATTTGTTCGAATGAATTTTTTGTAACTACGCCAAAAATTACTAAACACGCGGCAATTGACGTTTGAATTAATAAATTAGCATCAATCTTCATTATTATATATATATTATATATTATATTATATATAATATATATATAATAATGAATTTAAAAAAAAACCTGTCTGTTTTTTTCATTTCCAGTTTTATTTCTATAATTACTCTGGGATATGTTGGAATTGCTTACAAGAATAATAATCGCCCATCGACTATTCCATATGAATTATTTCCAATTTTTATACCATTATTATATGGTATTTTTGGATTAATAAATTACTATATTATTACGAATTATGGTAATAATTATAGTATTATAGTTGGTATGGCACTTGGTATATTATTATCTATTATAGGTAGATTTGGACTTGATTTACCTATAAAATTGTTTAATTTTACAAAAAATACATCATATCAAGTTCATATATATGCAACAATAATGTATGCGATGATATTTAGGTTGCTTGTTACACCTTTGATCAATTATATTATTTTATAATTATGAAAACTGTATTTGAAATATTCATGGATGCTTTAATTGAGAAAGGCGTAAATGATTTAAGTATATCAATGTAAATCTATATATTAATATATAAAGAAAATGAATGAATCCGTAAAAAAGAAAGAGCAGATAGATAATTTTCTTATATTCATGGATAGAAATATAAATATAGCGCCTTCTGAAAAAGATAACACAGACAATACAATAAAATATTGTAAAACGAAACATGGTGAAATTGATCGTACTGTTTCATTTCCAGATCGAATTAATTTGGATATGTCGTTTAAATCGCCATCTGATATAGAATCAAGTATTCAACCAGATAGTCATATGGATAGTCAGAGTGTAAAAATTAACATGAAAATAGATACTATTGATGATTTATTGTTATTAATGGATAAAAATCCTATACTAAGCAATGTTACGTATAATATTAATATTAAGGCTATTCATAACATAAAGGATGACTTGATAAAATTAAATACTATGGTAGGCATGACATCACTGAAAGGTAATATAATTGACCAGATTTTGTATTTTGTCCAAGACTTGCATACATTTACGAATGAAAACGATGGCGATTTTTTACATACTGTTATATATGGTCCACCGGGAACAGGTAAGACGGAAGTGGCGAAAATAATGGGAAGTATTTATAGTAAATTAGGTATATTGGATAAGAATATATTTAAAAAGGCAACACGTTCCGATTTTATTGCCGGCTATCTTGGTCAGACTGCTATGAAGACACGTGATTTAATTAACAGTTGTATTGGTGGAGTATTATTTATCGATGAAGCATACTCTTTGGGAAATGACGAAAAGAAAGACAGCTTTGCAAAAGAAGCACTTGATACACTATGTGAAGCATTAAGTGAACATAAAAAGGACCTGATGGTAATTATCGCTGGATATGAGGAAGAATTGAAATCGTGTTTTTTTAATTTCAATAGAGGATTAGAATCTCGTTTTACTTGGCGATTTAAAACGGACAATTATTCGGCAAATGAAATGAAACAAATATTTTATAAAAAGGTAAAAGAAAACAAGTGGAACATAAATGATATACCGGATTCATGGTTTGAGAAGAACATGGATTACTTCAAATATTTTGGTCGAGACATGGAAACACTTTTTAGTAAAATAAAAATATTTCATAGTAGACGTGTATTTTGTTTGGATGAATCGGAAAAAAAGATAATTACTTTAGAAGATATGAATGGCGGAATGGATAAATATTTAGAAAATGATGATATAAAGCAGCGCAGAGCAGAAAATGATTTTAATAAAATGATGAAAAATACTTTATATTGTTAATTTATACGAGAATGGAAATGAACGCTAATTCAAATGGAGGTATTTCCGATTATTTGTTTGGTCCTTTAGGAGCCGAATACTGTAATTATTTCTATTATTTAACAGTCTTAAGTTTTTTAACCTTTTTATTTGTTCTTGGAAGTTGTTTATACATAGCTGTTACAAAGAAGAGTGCTGATTATGTTCAGTTGATGTTGGTTTCTTTTCAACCATTTTTAGCCTATTTTGTAAATCGTCTATTTTATTCGATGTGCATGAACTCGAATGATGTTTAAGTTACACTGCGTTTAGAATAAACTTAGTTTTTTTTGTTGTTATATAAATGTCAACAAGAAAAACAATTCAAATTAATCCTAATTTATTTAATATAAAACCAAATAAATCTGATAAAAAACGTACCAAGAAAGAAAAGCCCGAATTTAAAGAAACATCACTTAAACGTGAGTTAATGAAGAGAATCAAAAAACACGCTAATAAGGTAGAAACCCCAATACCATCTGCTCAGGAGAATGTAGGTGATATTAATTTTAACAATGATTTTGATAAACATCTGGATTATTTGAGCAATTTATCAAAAGACACCAAAAAGGAGAAGCGACAATTAAAAAAACATACACGAAAGGTCGCGCCAAGTTCAAGTCCAAATACAACACATATACCGAGTGCTTTTCTGGATCTTCCTCCAGAATTAAACGACAATTCATATACGATTAATGTGCAAGCAGGACAGCAACCATCTATTCAATTGAATGCACCATTCCAACCTGAACCACCATATGGTTGTCTAAAGGGAGGAGGAAAGCCAACGTTTAAGGATTGGAGAAGAAAAACACAAAAGAATACCAGCGGTTATATCACATCGGATGTAAATATAAATATGGACAAAATGGTAGATAATTCGGAACCACCAACCAGTATATCAAATAATCGAGGTGCGTCATTAATAAAATCAATGATGACATCGAATGAGTCGAATGAGTCAAACCCTGATATATCACCAAGTATTCTAAAAATAAATCCATTATTGAATGTTAAAAGTGAACGTGAACGAAAATTAGAAGGAATTAAAGGCAAGATGAAAAAGAAAACTGAACACGATGAGATAAACACAGCTGTTAAAAATGTTCGTGCTAAAAAGGAGCCACGTCGGTTTAAATATAATAAAACTGTCAAACATACATATGGAAAATCCAATGGAAAAATTACTGTGTGTATTAAAGATTCGCAAACACGCAAAAATATTATCCAAGAGCAAGTATCATTGCGACAAAAGCCTATCAGTGAAATTAAAGAATTTTTGAAAAGTAAATACTTATTGAAGGCAGGAAGTCATGCACCCAATGACATTTTACGAAAAATGTATGAGGAAGTTCATTTAGCCGGCGATATAGCGAATAGTAATGAATCCAATTTATTACATAATTATATGAATAATAAATAAGCATAACCTAAACACATGACAGTATCGTAACATTAATAATATTATGTAAATATTATTAAAGAGAGAATGTCATAATAGATTAATGGGACTAATCGAAGATTATTTTAAATTAACATCGACATTAAAAAAGGAACACGGAGATAAATCTGTAATACTAATGCAGAATGGCGCTTTTTACGAGATTTATGGATTAAAGAAAGAGAATGATATTGTTGGAAGTAGTATATTGGATTTATCTAAATTATGCGACCTTCATATTGCGGATAAGAAATTGGTCATCGATAAAATGGACGTCGTTCAAGCAGGCTTTGGTATTCGCGAACACATCATGGAGAAATATTTGAAGAAGATGTTGGATGGCGGATACGTAGTCAGTGTATGGGAACAAGACGATAGCACTGCATCTGGGGCAGCAAATCCTGGTTCGGTTGGAGGAATTACCAGAAAAGAAACAGGACTTTATTCGCCAGGAACATATTTTTCAGAAAATACGACCGAAATCACTAATAATCTACTGTGTATATGGTTGTATAAGTATAAAACAAATATTGTAGTCGGCACTTCTAATATTAATATTTATACAGGAAAATCGAGCATTTATGAATATTCAACCCAATATAGTAAATCACCTAATACGTACAATGACCTGGAACGATTGGTATCTATATATAATCCAAGTGAAGTGATCATTATTCATAATTTAGAAAATAAAGAAATTGATGATGTTATTCAATACATGTCATTTAATACGAATTCAATTAGAAAAATAAATAGTACGGAAGAAGGTACAGACGCTGTCCAAGTGAATAATTGTGAGAAACAAACTTATCAGAAGGAAATTCTTCGCAAATTTTTCTACGATAACGTACATATGATTGAAAATGAGTTTATGTTGTATGAGACCGCTACATGTAGTTACTGTTATCTATTGAATTTTATTTTTACACATAATCCAAATTTGATTAAGAAAATCAGCCTCCCTATTTTTGAAAATAGTGGGTCTAAATTATTGTTAGGCAATCATTCGCTCAAACAACTGAATATACTCGATTGTGGCTACGGTTCTGGTAAAATGGCGTCTATTGAGCGGTTTTTAAATGTATGTCTCACTGCAATTGGTAGAAGACGTTTTACACATTTGATTGTGAATCCTATAACCGACTCAGATATCTTGAATAAAGAGTATGATATCGTTGATTACTGTATTAGCCAAAAAGTCTTACAACCTATTCTTAGAGAGAAACTCGTCCTTATTAAAGACTTGGAGAAATTAAACAGAAAAATGATTCTTAAAAAGATTACGCCATATGATTTTTATATCCTCTACAGTAATCTAAATGATATTATACAACTATATACAGAGTTATCCAATTATGATGAATTGTGTGTTTATTTTAATAATGATACATTACTTGATCAATGTTTTGATATGATACGCGAAATGGATAAAGTGTTGAATATTCCATTATGTAAGAATATCGGATCATATGGCGAGTTTGATGAAAATTTCATTAATAAAGGATTTGACCAAGTGCACGATAAAACAGTGGAAAATATGACCGATTCATATGATAAATTGGTATGTGTATCTGATTATTTGAATACCGAACTTTTAAAGTGTGAGAAGAGCAAAGCGAGATGCGTCAAGATTCATCAAACAGAAAAGATTGGATGTACTTTAACTCTGACGAAAAGGCGAGCAGAAATTTTGAAGAAAATCACATCTAAAATCAAAAAGCCTGTCACTCTTACATATTATTCAACATATTCGAAAGAGAACAAAGAATTTACACTGGATTGTAGGTCTATACAGTATATAGATAGTACGAAGAGTGAGGCGAATATTACAGGTAGCGAAATCAAAGAGTTATGTGTCCTGATTCAACAATCAAAACATATTATGTCCAAATCGTTGATGCAGGTGTATTCGGGATTCGTCGATAAAATGGTCGATTTTTCCGATGATCTGGATAACATATGTGGATTTGTTGGCGTATGTGATGTATTGTTTGCCAAAGTACATATAGCATGTAAGCATAATTATTGTAAGCCATTCATTGATAATGATCGAGAAAGTTCGTTTATGAATGTAGATGGTCTGAGACATCCATTGATTGAGAATTTGTTACAAGATGAATTATACATTACCAATGATGTTTCTATGAATGATGACCAGTTGGGTATTTTATTGTATGGTACGAATGCAGTGGGTAAAAGTAGTTTTATCAAATCAATAGGTATCAGCATTATTATGGCGCAAGCGGGTATGTTTGTACCATGTAGTTCGATGGTATATAAACCATATCAAAGTATTTTTACTCGTATATTAGGTAACGATAATTTATTCAAAGGATTATCAACCTTTGCAGTAGAAATGTTAGAATTGAAAAGTATTATTAGGTCATGTGATGAGAATACATTGATTCTGGGCGATGAACTATGTTCTGGTACGGAAACCAACTCAGCAGTAAGTATTTTTATCGCCGGTTTAAATCATATGTATAAGAAGAGCAGCAATTTTATCTTCGCTACCCATTTTCATGAAATAGTGTATTATGATGAAATACAAGAGAAAAGTAAAATGGCTATTAAGCATATGGAAGTGATTTACGACAAAGGTACAGATTCACTTATTTATAATAGGAAGCTACAAGATGGTCCAGGAAATAATATGTATGGGCTTGAAGTTTGTAAGTCGCTTCATTTACCAGATGATTTCTTGGATGAGGCATATAGTATTAGAAATAAATACAGTGGAAATGTGGTGAATGTTCTGGATTTAAAAACGTCACATTTCAATAGCAAAAAGCTGGTTGGAATGTGTGAATTATGTGAAAAAAATATGAGTAGCGAGGTACATCATCTTCAGCATCAGAAAGATGCAAATAGTAATGGATTTATTAATAATTTTCACAAGAATCATGTTGCTAACCTATTAAGCGTTTGTGAATTGTGTCATAATAAGTTACATAGCGATAAAGATGTATCTGGACACGTTAGATTAACAACGACGAATGGAATTGTGATTGAAACTTTATAGGAATCTATATATATATAATATTATGGCATCATTTGTAAAGGGTTTAGCATTAATAGGTGTATTAGCGGTAGGGTTGGTATTAATAAAACATCTAACAAAAGACGCGCCTCCCAGTCCATTTAGTATAGAATTAGCAGCATTTATGTCAATACATGGAAAGAGTATCGCCTATATTGCAATAGTAATATTTTTGGCTTTATGGTTAATACAACGGTCTGGATTAAATATGACACCAGAAGAAAATAGTGAATTGGAACAAGTAGTAACTATTGAAAAAATGTCAAATTTAGACAGGTCTAAAGGATTTTGTAAAAACAATGAAGGTAACGCGTCTGTATTAGAGAAAAAGTGTAATAATTTAAGCAAACTTAATTGTAATACGGTAAATTGTTGTGTTCATTTAAATGGGACAAAATGTGTTGCTGGAGATAGTTCCGGTCCTACATTTACATCTGATGATAATGGTAAAGACATTAATATAGATACCTATTATTTTAGAAATAAATGTCATGGTAAGAAGTGTTAAATAATATGATTATAACTGATTTAAAAGCAATTATAATTATAATAATATAATGGATTTCATTGACGTCAAAGAAAGCGATAAAACTACTGTCAGCGATAGCGCAAATGCTGCTACCGTAAATACTGCTGTAAGCGATAATACTATTGTTGATGAAACACTTGAATCAGCCACTTCTACTGCTTCAGCAGATTCCGATGCGGCTGGTCAAGTGAATATTTTGGATATTCCTATTGAAAACGAAAACATGGCTCTCAATGTACTGGTTTCATTTATCAATCTCGGACAACGTCGTGGCGTATTTAATGTTCAAGAATCTGCGAAGATCTGGGAATGTATTGAAGTATTTAAAAAATCAAGCGCCGCTTCCGTGTAAATGTTTATTTCCTTTGTCTATATCCTCCTAATCCAAATAAATTAAAGGGTCTATACACATTGTTAGCATATGTAGTAGCATAGTTTCCTGTAGCTGAACCACGAATAATGGTTCTGGTTAATGTAGGATGCCAATGTGTATGAGTAACACCGGTTGTTACAGGTCCGCCTTGTTTTTTCATTCCTCCTCCATTGTTATTGTCCGTTTTCTGAATAAGACTTTGTTTTCTTTGAACACGCGAACTGGGCATATTATATTATATTATACGCAAATATAATATAATATCAATAAAAATTGATTTAATATAATATTACTATATATTTATACAAATACAAAATGATTATTCCTGTGAAATGTTTTACATGTGGAAAGGTACTGGGAAATAAGTACAGATACTATTTAGAGAAGGTTAGAGAAAAGAAGCTTGCTCGAGACATGGAGATAAATAAGGTAATTTATCTTACGCAAGAACATCGTGATAAAACTCCGGAGGGAGAGGTAATGGATGAGTTGGGTCTAAATAAGATGTGTTGTCGCCGACATATTCTGACTCACGTGGATATTGTTTAAAAAATCGCGTATTATTAAATATCTAAAGTTATATATAATAATGAAAACTCGTTCAAATAAAACTTTAGCAAAGAAAGGAGGTAAATGTGGATGTAGTTTATCTGGAGGAAGCTATTACAAATATAATGATTTACGAAATGCAACACCTCGTGATTTTTTATTGAGTGAACGGGATGGAGCAGTAGGACCATTAAAAGGTGGACGCAGACGCAGACGTATGTCAGCTCGTAGATCAGTACGTAGATCAGTCGGTGGAAGACGTAGAACCGCTCGCAGATCAGCGCGTAGATCAGTCGGCGGAAGACGTAGATCATTACGTAGATCAGTCGGTGGAAGACGTAGATCATTACGTAGATCAGTCGGTAGAAGACGTAGAACTTTAAAAAGAAGACAGAGAGGCGGGTTTAGTCCTAATACACTTCTTCCTCAAGATATTGTAAATATAGGTCGTTCAACAGCACATGATATGGGTTCGTTTGCAAATGCGTATAGAGGTATTGCGGCAAGTGCAAGTCCTTTACCTACCCAAGATCAATTAAATACCAGTTATGATTTCACATATAAACCTGTTGCTCTTTCTGAAATACGTGCGGATGCAGAGGCACAGGTTAGCAAACTTTAAAAATATTTTTTCTTTATAAATATTATATGAAAGTAAACGATACCCTCAAAAAATTATGTCGCCCTGCGTATATTTATTTCATGATTTCTATGTTATCTTTTGTAGTGATGGTTATCCAGAACAGAGGTAATTCTAATACTTATTGTGTTGGACCATATGAGTGCTATGTCTCAAATACATCGGGTGTGTTTTTAGCGAAGTTGATGTACATTTTATTTTTCACATGGCTTTTAGACGTATTTTGTAAGGCAGGGTATAGTTCATTGTCATGGTTTTTAGTACTTTTACCATTTACAATGATGTTCGTAATGATAGCAGGTTTCATTATGATTAATGCCGGACATATGGTTATGTAAAAAATTAAACACTTTGTTTATATCATCATTTAAATATAATTATGATATAATATAGTAAAATGGATTCAAATATTGTTTGGAATATAATTGATAAATATTTTGAAAATGATAAATATAATTTAGTATCTCATTTGCTTGATTCATATAATGATTTCTTTGAAAAGGGACTGAAAAGCATTTTTAAAGAAAAGAATCCGATTAGAATATTTAAAAATCAAAATCCAAAGACAAATGAATTCAATTATAATTGCGAAATGTATCTTGGTGGAAAAGTAGGAGATAAAATTTATTATGGGAAACCGACGATTTATGACGAAACCAATGTACATTATATGTATCCAAATGAAGCGAGAATAAGAAATATGTCTTATGGTTTTTCTATTCATTACGATGTTGATGTATTTTTTACCATCAAAACAGAAGGAGAAGAGGACTTTAACTATAATTTCACTCTTGAAAAAATATTTTTAGGAAGATTTCCAATCATGTTACATTCAAATTTATGTATCTTAAAAGGCTTACACCGCGAAACATGTTTCAATATGGGTGAATGTAGAAACGATCCTGGAGGATATTTTATTATTGATGGGAAAGAAAAAGTAATTGTTTGCCAAGAGAAATTTGCAGATAATACGTTGTATATTCGTGACAATGTAGATGACACATACAGTCATTCAGCAGAAATTAGATGTAAATCAGAAGATGCCTCAAAACCTGTAAGAAAACTCGCCGTAAAAATTATTTCTCCTTCGTCTGTTCTATCAAACAATCAAATAGTAGTAGCGATTCCAAATGTACGTAAACCTGTACCCTTGTTTATTGTTTTTCGTGCATTAGGTATTATTTCAGACAAAGATATTATTAACTATTGCTTATTGGATATGGAAAGACATGAAAGATTTATTGATTTATTTATTCCCAGTGTTCATGATGCCAGTTCTGTATTCACACAAGAAATCGCTCTTAAATATATTGCCCTACTCACAAAAGGTAAAACGAATGCACATGCACAAGAGATATTGATGAATTACTTCGTCCCACATATAGGAGAGCTCAATTTCAGAGATAAAGCGTATTATCTTGGACATATTGTATTTAAATTACTACGTGTATATTTGAAAGAAGAACTTCCTACAGACAGAGATAATTTTAAGTTCAAACGTGTTGAATTACCTGGAGTTTTGTTATATGATTTATTCAAAGAATATTATACGATTATGCAAAATTCATTGTTTAAAAAATTCGACAAGATTTACTATTATCATGAAGGGCAATATCAGGAAAAGAAATTCATTAATTTGATTACATTAAATTACAAGGATGTATTTAAAGAGCGTGATTTAGAATTAGGGTTTCGTAGAGCGTTCAAAGGTAATTGGGGTGCGCATACACATACCAAGCGTGAAGGTGTCGTACAAGATTTAAATCGTTTATCTTTTAATTCAGCACTATCACATAGGCGCAAAATAAATCTTTCTATGGATGCGAGTGCGAAGGTTATTGGTCCTCGCTTGTTACATGGTTCACAATGGGGAATTATAGATCCATTGGATACACCGGATGGTGGAAACGTAGGATTACATAAACATATGTCAATTGTAGCTAAAATTACAAATGGATATTCCATGTATCCTATGGTTAATTGGTTGCGTATATATTGCTCACTTATTTATTTGACCGAAACATTAAATCACAATTTGGTTAGAAACGCGAAAGTATTTGTAAATGGGGCGTGGGTAGGCGTAGTGAATGATCCGAATGATTGTGTTCAAACCATCAAATTTTATCGGCGTAGTAGTTTAATACCTCTTCAGACGAGTGTTTCATGGAATATGAATGATAACGTAATAGAAATTTTCACAGATAGTGGTCGACTTATTCGTCCATTAATGTATGTCGATAAAGAGAGGGTTCTGGCATTTCATGTAAATAAAAAAGTAGAAGAGGTGATAAAGAAGCGCGATTTCACTTGGAATATGTTAATTTCAGGATTTCTTAAGAAAAAGGACGCGGATTTTGATATTAAAAATAACAAATTTTATACGATGAAGGATTTATATGATGCTAATATTGAAAAGCTACAGCAAAATAAATCGGTTATAGAATATCTTGATTCTTCTGAAACAAATACGACCCTTATATCAACGAAAATGGTCGACTTTAAGAAGACGAATCATACGCATATGGAGATTCATCCGTCTCTATTACTCGGAATTATGGGGAACCAAATCATCTATCCAGAGAATAATCAGTTACCTCGTAACCTATTTTCGTGTGGTCAAAGTAAACAGGGTGTTTCTCTCTACCACTCTAACTTTACAAATAGAATAGATAAGATGGGAGTGGTCCTCAATTACGGACAAATGCCATTGGTTAAGAGTAGATATTCGAAATATATTAATAATGAAGAACATCCTTATGGAGAGAACGCCATTGTAGCGATCATGTGTTATTCTGGCTATAATGTTGAAGATGCGGTACTTATTAATAAAGGAGCATTGGATCGCGGTATGTTCAGAACTACTTATTATAACATGTATGAAACGCGCGAAGATAGTTCAAAGGTCAGTGGAACAATGATTGATTCCAAGTTTACGAATATTGAAAGTGCAAAAAATGTAGAAGGAACGAAACCAGGATATGATTATAGTTATTTGGATAAACATGGTATGGTGAAAGAAAATACGTTAATCGATGACAAGTCAGTACTAATTGGTAAAACTACTTATAATATTGAAAATCCTGATGTATTAATAGATTCATCTATTACTCCTAAAAAGGGACAACTTGGTTTTGTAGACAAGGTGTTTATGACAGAAGGAGAGGAAGGATTTCGTCTGGCAAAGGTACGTATTAGAGAAGAACGTATTCCGGCTATTGGAGACAAATTTTGTTCACGGTGTGGACAAAAAGGAACTATTGGTCTTGTACTTGAGGAACATGATATGCCCTTTACTGCGGATGGTCAGAAACCAGATATTATTATTAATCCCCATGCTTTACCCAGTCGAATGACTATTGGACAAATTCTGGAATCGTTGGTCGGTAAAGCGAGTAGTTTGTATGGAAGTTTTGGTGATTGTACCGCGTTCGTAAATGAAGGACCAAAGCATGAGGTATTTGGTAAATTATTAACCAATTATGGTTATCATGCTTCGGGTAACGAATTATTATATAACGGCATGACTGGTGAACAAATGGAGGCTGATATATATATGGGTCCAACATATTACATGAGACTGAAGCATATGGTAAAAGACAAGATCAATTATAGAGCGCGTGGACCGAGAACAACCTTGACGAGACAAACCGTTCAAGGTAGAGCGAATGACGGTGGATTGCGTGTAGGTGAAATGGAACGTGACGGTATCATTGCGCATGGTGCGACAGCATTCTTACAAGAATCTATGTTAGTGAGAGGAGATTTGTATTATATGGCTGTTTGTAACAAAACCGGAATGATTTCTATTTATAACGAGTCTAATAATATATTCTTGAGTCCTATGGCTGATGGTCCGCTTCGTTTTACGGAAACATTGGATAACAAAATGAAAATAGAGAATATTAGTAAGTATGGTCGCGATTTCAGTATTATTAAAGTACCATATGCTCTTAAATTACTTATGCAGGAGTTGGCTACAATGAATGTTCAGTTACGCATTATTACAGAGGATAATATTAACCAGCTTGAAAATATGTCTTTCTCAAAGAATATTAATAAATTATTGAATATTGATGATACACCTTCCTCTGATATAGGGTTGGTACAACGCCGCATCATAGACAGTCATAAACAGTCGGTCGACCAATCGAATAAAGATAAAATACCTGATGTATTAAAGAAGACACCAGAAGGTGATATTGAAGCTGTAATGCCTGCAAGTAATTTAGATATGAGAAATATAGAACCATCGTCTAAAACATTAATTAATTTTGAGAAAGGTGATGAAGTTCTTTATACAAAGGATAATAAACGTAATAGAATATGGTTTGTTGCCAAGAAATTACCAGATGGCGAGTTTGTGATTACAACATACGATTTATTAGAACTACCCACCGTAGATGGATATATAAATAATGGTAGAACCGCAATGGTCGTTGTTTCGCGATTACATATGGCTCAAAAACCGAATAAATATGAATATGATGAGGCTGATTGGGTAGATGAGTCAGAATATGATATTATTGATCAAGGAGATCAAATTTATTACAAGAAAGATAATTTAAGCAATAGAATATGGAAAGTGGTTGCTGTTAATTCATCAAATAATTGGATGTATACGATTCGAAGTTATAATCTGTATGATATTCCTGATAAGATGAGTGAAAATATTTATGACCATCGCTATATTGAAATAGAAGTACCCAAATCAGACCTATTGAAGCCTGGAACCCCTGTATATGATGTTCATAGTCCGAATGATTCGTCTACTACTCCTCCAGGTTCACCACCGTATGCTCCAGGAACACCATCAAATTCGCCACCGGGTTCCCCTCGTTATGTTCCTGGTTTTTCTACTACTCCACCTGGATCCCCACCTGGTTCGCCATCTTATGCTCCAGGATCACCAGCTTATGCTCCAGGATCGCCATCTTATGCTCCAGGATCGCCATCTTATGCTCCAGGATCACCAGCTTATGCTCCAGGATCACCGCCGATATGGGACCCAGATAGTCCCCCTTATTCTGCGGTGTTAGGAAGAGTAATGACAGAAAAGGAATTTAATGATTCTAATTTGTCATGGCCAAAATCACCATCCCATTCTCCGCCATATTATCCAGGATCACCATCGTATTCGCCGCCATATGCTCCAGGTTCACCATCGCCTACTATTATAATCAATACAGGTACACCACAAATTCCATTATCGGAGTCAAAAGTGAATACACAAGCTATGATTGATACAGTAGATGGAGCGACCAAAATGGATAGTGAATCAATAAGTAGTCTGGGTAAGTCATCTGGTACAGAGACATTGAATGTTAGTAAAATAGTAGACAAAGGAAATGGAAACAAAGAAATTAGCATTCTAACCGATGTTGTCGAAGATAAAAAAGAAGACGATGAAGATGATAGTGGAGCAAAAAAAACAATAACATTATAAAAGTGTTATAATAATTTCATATTGATTATTTAAAAAATTGAATTAAATAATTAATGTTATATAATATTAAAATAACAATGCAAGCATCAGAGCAAAGTAGTAGAACCCTAAGTATCTATAAAAGTAGACAAGTCATTCTGGACCATTTAGAGCCACAGGGATATGATGTATCAAACTATAACGAGTTTAGTATTAATGAAGTAAACATTATGTCCCAAAATAAACAGTTAGATATGTTATTGACCAATACAGAAAATAAAAAACAGGTATTCGTGAAGTATTTCCTACTTAAAGGTCTTCGAGATACATATATTTATGACATGATTGAAGACCTATATAATCTGGAACAAATTTTGACCAAAGGAGACACGTTGATTATTATTGCAAAGGATGATCCTAATAATAGTCTTCAGGCGTTTCTAAAGACAATATTTAGTAATGAAGATATATTCATTATTGTACATTCATTAAAGAGACTACAATTCAACCTTTTGGAACACGAATTGGTCCCCAAACATACAATTTTGACGGAGGAGCAAGTGACTAAATTTAAGAAGGAGTATGGTATCACTAAATCAACACAAATTCCAGACATTTCGAGATTTGACCCAGTTGCGTTAGCTATTGGTATGCGTCCTGGTGAAATTTGCCATATCGAACGTAAAAGCAAGATTGCTGTAGTTGGCGATTATTATAGAAGTTGTATAAACGATTAAAATTATCTATATAATATATAGTTCATGCAATTAAATCTAAATACAGATTTAGGTAAAAAAGGTTACAATACAAATAAAAATAAAATGGATTTAATTACGGACCCCGATGTTTTTAAAAAACGAATCAAGGAATTGGACGACAATTTTTTTCTTGCTCTGGATAATTTTAAAGAGAGCTTTTATAAATTTGTTATAAATCCAAAATATGCTGAGAATAAACATTTGTATATGCGTGATAAGGCGGCCATCGTTAATTATGAACAAATGACATTTATTTTAGACAATGATATTCAAAAGTCTTTTGACGACGTGAATAAACTAATCACAAAACAAGATACATTAAATGATGCCGAGAAGAAAAAATATATAGAATTGTCGGATAAGTATAGAAAACTATATGGAACCGACTATAGCACAAAACAAATGATACACGATAAAGATTACGAATATAAAATAATATATTCAAAATCTATGATGTTTTTTGCTGGGTCGATAGGATTATTTATGTTTCTATTAAAAAACTATAAATCCAAATCAACATAAACTGAATACATTTTCTATTTATACTATATATAAAATGTATTCTGAAACGGTTAATAATGATATAGGATTGCAACAAGGACAAGTGTTAAAAGACTTTAACAATACACATTCCAAATATATAGATTTTAAAAAGATTATGACTACATGTGCTCCCGACGTATGTTCAATGAAGGAAGGTATGGATAGTGCAATTAGAAATGGAAATAATACAAATGTAGAAAATAATACGAAACATATTCAAGATTTAGATGATAAATTTAGCAGAACTCTTAGTAATTATAATAGATTACAAAAGCAAATTAAGGAAGAAGTAATTCAAAAATCACAAAACTACGAAACATGGAAAAATCATTTGGGTAAAGTAGTAGTAAACAGCGATAATCATTATTATGTAAATAACTATGGATATACCCACAAGTATAGCAAATCTGGATTAAACGCAAATCATAATAGTTGTCCGTCTTACACTAATGCTAATAGTATTAATAATAAAATGTTAGATGATATGCCTACAGGGAATGATATGAAACCGGGACAGGCGTGTCAAATTGCCGGTAAAAATATTCGCAATAAAGCAACAGATGAACATGCATATGTAGATGTGCGCGGCGTGAAACATGTGTATTCTGTAGATTCATGGAGAAATAAGAAATCCTTGTGTGATTCACATGCGCTATCTATAAGCAATAGCGCGTATAGAGCGATTCCATCAGGTCACAATATGACAGATAAAGATTTATGTATTAAAGTGGATGTAGATCCTCGTTTGTTTACTCAAATGTATAGATTAAACAATGAACTAACCAACATTGGTAGGGAACTATATAGAGAAATTCATAAATTAAATATTAAAGACGCCAAAACAAAGGAACATATTAATGAAAAGAAGAAACAAGTAAATGGTTATATTCAAACTTTAGATAAAGAAAGAATAGAACTTGTGGATTATGAAAAGAATTTTGATACAGTAAGTGCTCAAGAATCGGATTCTGAGTTAAAAATGACATCAGATTATTATCAGTATCTCATGATTGGAATTGTAGCTTTAGCGGTTGGAGGAATAACTGTAAAAGTGTTAGTAAACAGTGATTAATCTTTTAATTTATTATTATAATATATATAATAATAACGATGTCAGCATATAATAATCTTCCATGGAAAAAAATAAGTGGTCAGTTTACAAAAGGTGATCCTCAGAGATATTTGAATAAAGATGGGGCTTTACAAACAGGATATACTGGAAGCGAATTGCGTTGTTATGATGATTGTAAACGTCAACCCGAAAGTATGGATGCCAAAAATGAGTTTAAAAGTAGTGTAAACAGTATTGATGATAAATGTTACTGTAGTTTTAGACCAAAATCGAAAGCGCAATTAGCAGTAGATAATCGTGAACCAACTGTGGTAGAATTAAATGTGAAACAATTTGAATTTGAAATGATGATGCGCGAATATCGAAGCATGTACGATAAATATATGACAGTTGTTGCGGATAATTCTGCAAAAGACAGTAAAATATATAGCAAGAAGAATGTGAAGGAATTATACGAGATGGACCCGAAAGTGCGTTATGTGAAGGTTCAAAATAGACGAAATCAGTATTTACATTTCCAAGAAATAGAAGTATACGATCAAAATGGGAAAAATGTGGCGGTAAATCAAACAAAACCGAAATTGCACTGGTATACTAATTGTAATCAATGTGGAAAGAATATTTGTGATAGTAAAAATTATAAACGCATGAATAACACAGATATATCCGCATCCTATTTTAGTGGAGGACGGTATACAAACAATTCATTTAATAAAGGAGGACCAGGTAGAGTGAGCCAAGTTGGCTGTTGTGATATAGATGACGAACAGAAAGCAATAGTTGATACAACATACGGAGGTATATTCGGAGTAGGAAAATATAAGAAGAATAATAATCAGAATAAAACAACGGTTACAGCGAGTTCGAATGTTTATCGTGGTTTTGCCGATAATGTGATAGATGGAATGAAAAATGATAATCAAACATGGTCAAATTCAAATCACACAAAATCAACTGGTATCCAGTGGGTCGAACTTGATTTACATCAAGATGTAAGTGTGAGTAAAATTACCATTTACAATCGTCCTGATTGTTGTCAATACAGATTAAACGGTGCTGTAATTCTATTATATAATAGTAAACGCGAGCGTATACATGAACCTATTAAATTGAATAGCGGTAGAGTGCAACATTATCCTATTGAATTAAAATCGCAACCACAGAGAGGATTCATTAAACAACTATTTTTAAACAGTATTACACAGGAACAATGTTTCGATGATTGTGCACATGATGACGACTGTAAATATGTGCTGTTTAAAAAAGAGCATTATAATAATGGTCAGGGACAGAGAACGCGCAATCGTTGTTTAAAATATGATAAATCGGCAGGAGGTCTTATTGATGTGAACGATAAGGATAACAATTTTCAACACAATGCGTGGGAGAAAGATAATTGGAAAGATTTTAAAAACAAAGATGCTGTATTTGGGTCAGATTGGTCAGTAAATTTGGGTCCGTCAAATAGTTTAAAAGTATGTAAAGATACCGCAATAAAATCCGAAGAGGGTCCATTTTCTTCTGTAGTGTTTGTAGATGATACTTATAACGACCCAGACAAACAAAATACATGCTATGGGAATAGTTTGACCGCGACAAATAACATGACTGAGTCTACTGGAGTACATAGTTCAATACCGCCTGGAGGAGAAACTGGAAAGGTAGATGACGAAGAGCAAGGAATTTTAACGGAATTAGTAAACTTGAACAAAAAAATATCGAGTCATATGAGTGAGATTGCTAACATGACGAATGAGACAATAGGACAAGGTAAATCTAACTCGGTATCAAGTGCATCAATGTCCTCTGTTTATAATAAACAATCAGCAAATCGATTTGTTCAGAGATTAGAAAACGATAAAAAACAATTGTTAAAAATGTCAAAGGAGATTGAGGATGCTAACGCAAGTAATGAAAACTTAGAATTGAATAATATGTCAAATAAAATGAAATTATATGTGATGGTTTTATTATCTATATTAATGGTTGCGATGTGTGTGTTATATATGTATGGATTAATTCCGACTTCTTACGTATATAGTATATTATCGGTTCTTTTCTTGTTTATGTATATTATTAATTATAAGTACTACAATACTGTAGTATTAACACCAATAGGACAATTAAAATCGTATATAGAGCGAATTTTTTAGCGGAATAAAACATTAATCATAATTCTTTTTTATCTATTTAATATAGTAGATAATAATGAATATAATTCAAGGAGGAGATTATTTGAAAATGAATAATAATAAGATGGCAGATACAAATACTGTATCTTCTGATTTATTTGAATCAATGAATAAATCTGTAGTAGAGGGATTTAGTAGTTGCAAAAAAACACAAAAATATCCGTCTAATATTCCAGACAGAGTAATTGAAAAAAATTCGTATTCTAAAGGCGGAACAGGCTTCGAATTAGGAAGTGGAGAATTGAGTGCGAAAGACGCAAATACAAGCGACTCGGATAGATATAATGAGTTAACCGACGAATTAATGAGATTATTGGCTATATATAAAGGTATTCATGGTCAATTGGTAACAGCAACCGATAAGTATTTGGGTGATAGTGACGTAGATAAAAATGTGTATGCTGGGTTTATAGACGATTTTGAAGGTGAAATAAAATACGAAGGATGTTTTAAAGATTCGGGAAACAGAGCTATTCCAAATCTTCAGAGACAGCGAGGAGGGTATTATACGTTTAACATGAAGGAATGTGCTCAAAGAGCATGGGATAAAGGACACACTGTATTTGGACTACAGAATATTCAGGGCAATGATGTAAACAGATCTACATGTATGACAGGAACGGATTTACAGCGAGCCAAAAAATATGGTATCGGCATTGAATATTATTGGACATGGGCAGGTGTACAGCGTCAAGGGTGGGGTTATACAAATAATAGAGATCTTAAGCTGCAGTTATTTTCTAAGGGAAATTTAGTATCCTATACGGGTAAGGTAGCAGACTCGGAGGAGGATTTTATTCAAACGTCTGGTTACAAATGGTGGATAGGATGGACTTCTAATTATAGGACAAAAGGCGGACGTACCGTATATGGTCAAACTAATACAGATAAATTTAGTTTTTATAGATGGTATGGTTGGTATAGGAGAGGACGACAATACTATGGAGGAGGTCGAGTAAATTATTTAGACAGACAATGGGTAGGTAGAGATTTCTGGTGGACAGGATTAAGCGCGGTTCGGTTAAGTAGACCAACTTGGTGGAGTATAAATTATTGGATACGCTCATCTGGTTCAAAAGCGGTAATAAAACATCATAAGGATAAAAGTACAAAATGGATACCTACGGAAAGTAATAGTAATAGATGGGATACACGAAATTTAGAAGATATACCTATTAAATGTGATGATGGCTATGTATTACAGGGATACAAATTGAATATGTCATACGGACAACGCAAAACATCAGGTTATTATAAAGAAGCTAATCGCGATCATGGTGGATATGATTTCGGATATTTTAGAAATTGGTCAATAAATCAATGTAAATCTTGGTGCGATAAACGAAGTAATTGTAGAGGCTTCAATCTTGGAAAAAATGGCAAAGGTTGTTGGATAAAATATGGAATTAGTGGTGGGCGCAATACTAATAGACTTGATTTTTATCATAGACAAGTTCGTAGAACAAGTATTATGAATCATTGGCATAGATGTGCTAAATGGGAAGGTGCTTTACAATGTCGCCAAGCAGCAACAAACTGGAATGATAGTGGAAATGGTAATAGTGTATATATGGATAGACATGGAATATACTGTAACGAAAATGAAAATATAGGAGAGATTAGTATGGAAAATTCAGATGACAAAAAGAAATACAGGTTTAATTATTCCTGTTGTAAAAACACAAATCCAAGTGGATGCTATATGATCATACAGGACGATGGTAATTTGGTAATTTATAAAGGAACAGGTCCTAAAGATAGAAAAGGAGTGATATGGTCTTCGAATACACAAGGACGAAAAGGCAACAAGCGTATTCAAGAATGGTTAGATAAACGTAAAAATGGAAGAAATTATATTCGGTCGGGGGAATATTTAGCTTCGAATGAGTTTATTGCCAGTGACAGTGGTATGGTTCGTGCTCATTTACAACCAAATGGCAATTTTGTAGTGAGACAGGCGATATCAAGATGTAAGAAAGGTTCGGATGGTAATGTTTATGGAAAATGGTTTGGGAATGCAGTGTATACAATACCTAAGAATAATGTAGACGATTTGAATAAATCAGTGTATATCGATAAAGAGAACAATGTAAAAACCATTCCTAATAACATGTTAGAAGGTGGTATGGAATTTGTAAAACTCGCGAATACGAATGCGTGGGGAAACGATATTCGCAGCTTTGAAATAAAAGATGACGGTGCACGCTATGGGGCATATGACTGCCAATCGTATTTAAATCGTTACTCCGATTTACAAAAATCATTCGGAACAAGTTGTACTGATCCGGATACCGCAAGCAAAGCGAAAGAACATTGGGACAACTACGGAAAACGAGAAGGTAGACTTGCTGGTAAATCTACTGCTGATCCATATGAAGCCAAGAAGGCATGTATTGAGGATCCTCGATGTAGTTCCTTCGTAATTCAAAATGGTAGATGTTTCTTAAAAAATAATAATTCCTTTCCAAAAGGTGATAGACAGATAGAACAGGGTTCTGATTTGTATATACGTTCAAAAAGCGCCAATAATGATAGTTCATGCACAAGCGAAGTGAAAGCGGTATCGACAACAGAGTTTTCTGCAATGATGAAAGGACTGGCGAATGGCGGTAGACCGACCAGTACAATTAACAGAAATACGCCATGCGGATTAAAACGTGATACAACAGACGAACGTAAAAATTTAGAAGGAAAAGGACATGAAGTGGAATTGAAAATAGATGCTATATTAGCTGAAATGAATAATTTAACAAAAGTAGCTCAGAAGTACATGGCAGAGAAACCGTTGATGAAACAAAAGGTATCAAGTATGATTGAAGAATACAATAAATCATTCAAGACTATAAAGAAATATAGAAAATCTAAGGATTTATTGAATCAATATGAACAAGGTACTGATTTATTAATGACCAGTCATAATTACAATTATGTGCTATGGAGCGTTGGCGCGATTGCGGTTTTAATCGCTGTTATTCAAATCATGAAGAAGAGAAACTAATGAAATTTATATTTTTAGCAATAGTTGTATTATGAGTTAATTATTTATCTCATAACATAATATACAGCCATGTCAAATAAGGGATTAACACCAAATGGATTAGAGCGGATGAATTCAAGACATACACAGACATTGAAAAATATCCAACAATTGCAAAATATGGAAAAGGAATTATATGCTTCGTTAGATACGTCTGTATCTGGTCGTAGCGTGTCAAAAAGTGAACAGACGCAGATTATTAATAAAATCAATGAACTATCCAGTATGCGAATGAATTTATATTTGAGTATGAAGGATATGTATTTGTTTTTACAAACGAATGTGTCTGATACCAGAAACAGTTTAGTAAATGATTTAACTAATATTGGTGTTGTGGAAGGTGAATTAAATAATGCAAAGGAGCAATTGAAATTGTTGGAAAAGGAACGTTATGATAAACTGCGTATGGTAGAAATAAATACTTATTATAGCGATCGTTATCAAGCACATACAAATGTAATGAAAATGATTATTTTCACATGTATTCCAATTTTAATTATTGCAATTCTTTCAAATAAAGGAATTATTTCAGAAAGCATTAGTAATATTGCTATAGCTATTGTTGCATCATTAGGTGTTATTTATATTGGATACAGTATGTATGACATCTCAACAAGAGATAATATGAATTTCAATGAATACTCATATTCACAATCCTTAGGAACATCAGATAAAGACACCAGTGGAGAGGATTATAGTGATGTATGGGAAAAGGACAAGAAGGACAATAGCCCATCTGCACCATGTGTGGGAAAAGAATGCTGTACTGATGGCATGACATTTGATATTTCATCTCAGACATGTAAAGACGTTACAGAAGGTATGGTTAGTTCTCAATTAACCAAAGGAAGTATGGGAATGGCAAACGATACAGTAACCTTGCAGTCTGGTGGAACAAGTGTTGTAATGCCTTTTTCTGATGAAAATAATTACATGGTACTTTAAAATATTCTATTAATATAAGTTTAAAATATAGGAAATGGCAACAAGAAGAGAACGATTAGATAAATTTGCCAACTTTGATTTAGCAAATCAGTTAATTGAACAAGCAAATAAAGCAACAGTATGCGATGCAAATTGTATGAAAAATAGAAATAGTCAAAATTTGAAGCAAAAATTTGATGAAGCAGAGAATAATGTAAAAAATGCACCGACAAATCTTAATAATGCTCGTAGAAATTATTATATATACTCATTTGGACAAGGCAAGTATGACAATTTTAGAGAGACACAAATCAAAGAGCAAGTAGATACTCTTTCGAATAAATTAACAGCAAACCATAGTGAATTCACAAAAGTTATTAACAATAATATCGATAGATATGGCACATCGTCTATTTATTATAAAAATATGCTGGACATATTTGAAAAGTACGTCAATGATAATCAAAATATAGCAGTACAAATTGATGATCAAGAGAATAAATATAATTTAAATACCAGACGGGTTAGCTATGAATCCGAGGAAATCGAACGAATGAACTTTTATTATCTTATCAGCTTGATTTGTTATTTCTTTTTTTTTGCTATATTCGTTGCAATATTTTTATTCATGCGCTTGTTTACAAATAAGAGCAATTTGGTTCTGTTTGTAGCGGCAATATTATATCCGTTCTTGATTTCACTTTCTCTCCCTTATATTTTTAAGACTGACGACTATATACAAGAGAACGGTACTAACTTTAATGTATACTTGAAAGGAGCCACTATGTAATTATATAACCCCACTAATGTTTATTGTTCAGTTTCAAATAAAATTGAACAATAAATTCACATACTTATTATTACTATTAATACTTACATAATCATGTATTCTATACTACAGGCTATTCTATACTGTCTAATAATCAGGTTTATTTATCGTCATGTTTCGTTGCATAACTGTGTGACGATTAATGAGCCAATTGCGAATCACCCTAATATTTATTGCGCTATTAAAAACAATGATCCTATTACAGAACTTCATATTCACGCGATAGATGAATATGAAATAAATTATGATGATTATAATAATACAAACATCACTTGGCGTAATAATAAAGTATATAACATGTAACTCTGGGTTATAATATGTTTATACTAATGTGGTTAATGCCTTAAAGATAATATGTATTTTTTTTTTATTGTACCCTTCCATAAACATTGGATATCCAATAAAAATTATGCGATAAAAAACAACTATAAGTGCTAAAATGCCCATTATAGTGGATAGAGTTGGATGATTATCGTCGCTCATTTCTTATTTATATATATTAAATATTTAATTCTTCTTCATCATCATTGTCGTAAATGATTCTGACATTCGCCCAACCTTTTGATTTGGGTGCCTTTCCATATTGCTTGTCCATGAATTCATACAGTTCTTTTCCTTGAGGTGGCTTGCCGCCGTAGTTTTCCGAGTACCATTGTTTGAATACTTCGAGAACCTCACCCTTCTTGATTTTAGCGCGGTCAGATTCGTCACATTTCTCGATCTTTTCTGAACTGAATGCTAAGAAATAATCCTGACCTTCGCGGTATTTGTTGCTTGTCGCCATCACCACATCACAATCACTGACAGCTCCTTTGCTTTCTTGAGCAATCTGTATTAGTTTTGCCATAAAAGGATACTTCCATATATCGAAATAAGTGTCAAGCTCTTTGTCTTTTTTAAACTGATACGGCTGTTCCATGTCATCGTCACGAGGAGTATCAGTAAACAGAGACATGAATTCGCAAACGCGGATTCTTCTCCACGTACCATTATCTGTTGCGGTAATATCGAATAAAGAGTTGGTACATACAACCAATTTAAATTGAGGTAGAAATTCAACCGAATCTTGATACAACGCCCTTCCTTGAATCATGTCGCCACCAGTCAGTTCCTTCAACATACCTTCATTGATCTTCTCCTTCTTTTGAGGCTCTTGCATCACAGCAAGGCGTTTGCCTTTGAGCTTTGCCAATTCTGGAGTTGCTGAACCGATGTTGGTTCTTTTTTGCGTAATAAGTGTGATGGGAACTGTACCCTTAAGGTCTCCCAAACATTTTGACATTAGGTCAACAAGCATTGATTTGCCATTACTTCCTGCTCCGGTGTAGATATTGAATGTTTGATTCTTAGTAGTTCCAAGCAATGTAGATGCGAGATGTTCCCACATATATTTTCGTAATGATTCCTTTGGGAATAGTTGTTTCATAAAAGCATCAACTTGTGCCATAGAATCTTCCATATTATGAGCTTTTTCATGTGTTTCATTATTGTATGGTTTAATGATAATTTTTTTATTGTTTTCTCCGAATGGAATGTAATTCATTTTAGTAGTCAATGATAGATAGTCTTCGGGCTTTCCAGGACGAAATACGCCTTCATTGAAATCGAAAACGCCATTATCGAATCCAAGCAACATAGGGTTTGAATCGAGTTTTTCTAAAAAGTTGTCCTCTTGGTCCTTGAAAATCGCCTTTGCTTCCTGCATAATACTATTTTTATGACTATTGTTTCTGAGCTGAAGACCCACATTTGAAAAGGTTGCGGAACGTGAGCGCAAATAATTCCATCTCTCTGGGTCCTCTTTTTCGTTGAATGTGGTAATCTCATCCAAACTAATCTTAATTTTGTTTGCATAGACAATGGTCATTTCTTTGGAAATGAGAATAGCCAAGTCGCATGGGTCAGCAGGTACCCACTTGTGATTCTTGAATGTGTACCAAATATTACTTTTGGTGTTTACACACACGAACTTGTCCTTGTACATTTGGTATAATACCATAGCCAAATCGAAATCTGTCTGCTTAGGATAGGTCTGTTCCACGAAATAATCAATCGATTTATCATAAATCTTCTTGAAGTTCGTTGCAAGGGCATCGTTACGAGCCCAATATACAATGGATTTGTAGGTGAGATTTCCTTCACCCACTGACATATCCTTCCACATATCATAATATTTGGGTATTTCAGCGAAATCGAAATCAGAGGATTGACTGCTAAAAATCATCCACGAAATGAATAGTCGATTATCTGTATTTTTAAGAGCACAACCAACTGAAAACCATTTATTATAGGAACCTGCTCCATAATAACTTTCGGGTAAAACCATCGTATATTCGTGTGTTTCTTGAATCTTATATTCGCTTGGTCTAAGAGATTCAAATAATTCAGCAATGGTTCCTTCGAGTTGATCCTGGTCAGTGATGGAAGACAAATCAAGTTCCGAATTAATAAGTTTCAGTTTACGTGGACGCATGGTGCGCTTCTTTCTTGCCTTAGGGTTATTATCTATAGTATCCTTCATATCCTCCTTCACTATGAAAGAAGGATTATTGGTATTCTGAACACTTAGTTTGGTGAAGTTCTTTTTCAAATTGAATTTGTTAACATCAGACTCGATGAATGAGAAGTCATTATCATTGTCGTCGTAAACCAATGTGAACATGTTTGTTAGAGCGTAGGCTTCATTACAAGGCTTCCTACATCCGTATAATTGCCAATTGGTTGTACGATTCGAAATGCCTTCATCATAAACACTATCCCAGTCATTTGTAATTGGTACATCTATAGGACAATCGGCGCCGCTATTTAGAATAGGCAAAGCAGCAATACGCATATATTTCTGAACATTTGTGCTACAGTTGATACCGATGATGATATGAATACCGTCCTTAGTTTCTTTTTCGCACATATTCACTACTGGCTTTTCGAAAACGAACATGTCGAATGTGTCGTTATTCTTAAATTCGAATATTTTTTTTATTATTTCCGAAAACATGCATAGGATAGAGGTAATATCGTCCTTATTATGTTGTCGAGTCTTGACTGATTTATCATATCGATAATCGAAATCAATTGCAACAGGACCCATCTCTCCCTGCTTTTCAGTTAGATATTCATTGCTTCCCTTCATTGCTACCTCTTCTGCAACCAATTTATGTAGTGTATTAACATCTTTGCCAGTAATTGAATAAGATCCTCCATGAATATCTTCAGATTGATTTCCTATTCTTGTATGTGTTATTACTTCGCCAGAAGACTTATTACATTTTTTTTCATATAAGAAATTACGTAGCTTAATAATGGATGTATTGCTCATTGTGTATAATATATAATTAAAGACATTTTTAAATGATTTCAATTTTATTGATAACTCTGTTAAATAAATATACCGTTACGCAATACCATCAAAAAATATATTTACTATAATCAACATAAATACATCTAAATTTATTAATATAAATTCACATATGGCAAATAATTCTATTATGCAAAAGGACTCCATACATCGTCTTGTAAGCGATATTAAAAATATTCGCAAGAATCCGCTTCATAGTGAAGGTATATACTATACACATGACGATGAGGAAATGTTAAAAGGATATGTCATGATTGTTGGACCAGTTGATACACCCTATGAGAATGGGTTATATTTCTTTGATGTGACATTTCCAACAGATTATCCTCATAGTCCACCATCGTTTACTTATTTGACAAACGATGGAAAAACCCGTTTTAACCCGAATTTATATAGAAGTGGTAAGGTATGCCTTTCTATCTTAAATACGTGGCGTGGTGAACAATGGACATCATGTCAAACATTAATCAGTGTATTAATAACATTGGTCACTATATTTAACGAGAATCCATTAATGAATGAGCCTGGTATTATGGCTTCATGTAATGAAATACCTCGATATAATAAAATCATTTCTTATAAAAATTATGAGACTTCGATATATAACTTAGCAATGAGATATAATAATGATACATTAAAAACATGCGAAGAATGTTTTAGAGATGAAATTGTAGAACATATAAACAAAAATAAAAATATAATGTTAGAATCTATCACCAAATTACGTGGAGATTGTGATACTGAATCTGTATCAACTACATTATATCATATGCAAACACATTTGGATTACAATAATTTATACACAAAGATTAAAAATATTAAACTGAAAACATTAAATTAACAAAAAAATTGAAATAAATATATAAGCAATAATATATATATAAATCAAAAGATGAAGTTCTGTAATAAATGCGACAACATGTACTATATTCGCGTTAGCGACGACGATGGAAATAGTCTAACATATTATTGTCGCAATTGTGGCAACGAAGAAACGAATATTCAAGACAATATTTGTGTATCAAAAACAAATTTGAAACGTAAAGAGGACAATTATAATAATATTGTTAATAAGTTTACCAAACATGACCCTACATTGCCGCATATTGACAATATCCCTTGTCCGAATGAATCATGTAAATCAAACGCAACTGAAAAAAGTGTTCCGCGCGACGTGCTATATAAAAGATATGATGAAATGAATTTAAATTATATTTATCAATGTTGTCATTGTGACACTATATGGCACAATAATAATAATATAAATGTATAGAAAAAAAATTGAATTAAAAAAACATTTTTTATAATATATAATATATAAAATGAGTAGTGCTACGGAATCTGATAACTTAAGCAAGATAGATATTAATCAACCGATAATAGATGATGAAGAATTTAACGACAATGTTGGTACTGTTGTAGACAGTGACGATGACGAAGTGCCACCACCACCAACCCACGATGATGATGATTCGGATGATGACGAAGCACCACCACCCCCAACACATGATGATGATGATGATGATGATGATGAAGAATCTGACGACGAGTTTCATGTAAATGACGAGGATGTATACAGCGATGATATAACGTCTACAAAAATAGAGGATGATTCGATTAAACCATCGCCAATTACTCTAAGTGAAGATATTGGCGAAGATGAAGATGATGATAGTGATAATGAACAAGAATATAATAAATTAGAGTTGAATAATTATCAAAATAGTCTATTAGACTATCACCAATCATCTATCTCCCATAACAGTGAAGAAATCGCTGCTATGGCGCAAGTAATAAGAGATAACAAAAATAATATTATCGATGACCTACATAAAACTGTTCCCATTTTAAGTAAATATGAACGAACGCGAGTATTGGGTCAGCGAGCAAAGCAAATAGAAAATGGACATGTTCCTTTCGTTCGTGTAGCCGATACCGTAATCGATAGCTATATTATTGCTGTTCAGGAGATTGAACAGAAGAAATTGCCATTTATTATCCGTCGTCCAATGCCGTCTGGTGCTTCTGAGTATTGGCATTTGAAAGATTTAGAACTTGTTTAAATTTCTATTATGTAAAGCGAAATAAATATATAAAAAAAATATTTTTTTTATACATTTTCATTATTTTAATATCATATAAAATTGATTTCCAAATAAGGTTAAAAAATATAGGATATTATAACTAAGATGGAAACTATTATTGAAGTACCTATTGCCGACAAGACGAAGACCGAATTGTTGGATATATGTAGGTCTCGTAAAATAAAAGGATTCTCGAATAAAAACAAAGAACAGTTGATTGAATTGATTATGAATGTACAGACATCGGTCCAGACACCTGTACTAACGTCGGTTGTACCTATAGATGATAAGATATCGGACGAAATGACAGCTGATATCGAAATAGCGGTTGAAAATATTGTTAATGGTATTAATACTGAAAACGAGAATGTATTTATTAATTTGTACCAACATAACTTGGATACATTAAAGGCGACATTGCCGGATAATATAGTTGAGTCTTTGAGAAAAGAATATGATTATAAAGAAAACAATGAACGAAACATATATGATTTTATTGATGCATATCGCAATGCTATGAAGCAAAAGTTCAATATGGACATGAATCACACTGACTATGAACTACTAACGCGTGTTTCAAAGAATCCCGAAAATATCAAGGTGGTTTGGGGAAATTGTTTGGATAATCTTAAAAAAATGCCCGCTGAAAGTGTGGGTCACATGGTTACTTCACCGCCATATTATAACGCACGTGAATATTCTACATGGCCTAATCTAAAGGCATATATGGATAATATGCGGGAAATTATTACAGAATGCTATCGTGTATTGGATAATCATCGCGTATTTGTCTTTAATATCAGCGATATAGTAGACAATGATAAAATGGATAAAATAAACGCTTTCGGTAAGAGAAAGATTCCTCTTCCAGCGTATTTCATTGTAATGTTTGAAGAGTGTGGATTCACCTTTGTTGATGATATTATTTGGGATAAGGGCGAGGTACAAAGTTCGCGTCATAAAAATGGAAATAAACCTTTTCCATTCTTCCAGTATTCATGTAATTGCTACGAACATATTCTAATCTTCCACAAGCACCGACTGGAAAAGAATATTAAATATCCATGTAATGACTGCGGTAGTTTGATTGTAAAGAGCAACAGTTATACTTCTAAGGGCATAAGGTCGTGGGAATGTAAGAATCCTGACTGTAAAAAAAGTGAATCAGATAGAGGAAAGCGATTTTCACTAAAAACAATTGTAACACAAAATCCATTCAGACAACAGGAGAATTTAATCCCTAAAGAATTGGTTCAACTATGGAGGCGAGATATTCATAAGCTTAGTCCGGTTATTAAAATTAATAATAAAAAAGAAAACAAGCTGGGACATACAGCACCGTTTCCTATAGATATTCCGTTGATGAGTACTTATTACTACAGCTATAAAGGGGATATTGTATTGGATATTTTCGCAGGAAGCTTTACAACAGCCATCGCTGCTCAGAAATTGGGAAGAATTGGAGTAGGGTTTGAATTGAGAAAGGATTTGTTCAAAGATTGTATTTTAACTAATTTAAATAATAAAGAGTGCGTTTATGAAGAAGTGGACCTACAAGAATAACTCGCGTCGTTTGCTTCGTTCGTCGTGGTCAATCCAATATTCATCAATGGTAAAATCTTGCTGCTGCATATTTGCCATTTTTGTATCCCAGAATAAATTTCCTGGTCTATAATCCGAAAGCAGTACGTTTTGGGTTTCACAAAAGTACATTTTTTGTTTACATACAGCTTCATTATGGCTGATATGCAGAGCTCCTGCCTCAGAAAACTGGCGAATAGACAAGCGTTCAAAGTGAATTGGACTATAAAGAATGCCTTTCTTGATCGTTCCCAGATTGTGAATTAAATCATAACATGTATTTCCCAGATATATTTTACTTTTCAAATAGCATTCTATAATGGGTAGGAATGTATCAAGTTTCGCAACAGGAATTAAATCAGTAATATCATGACAATGTAATAGTTGCCATATAAGCGAAAGTTTTACATCAGTAATCGCTTCTTTAGTAGACATACATCCTCGATATGTCGTGAAAATTTGGTCTTCTCCGCCAGGATGACTTCGAATACAATCTTGGCTGCCACCGCTAATGTTTATATAGTAATGACCTGACCATTTATCGTTACCCTTATTCGCCTCTCCATAAGCAATGTTTTCGTGTCTATAAATTGGGACCCAGCCATTTTTTTCCTGTTCAATTTTGAATCGGTCATATTGAATGCGTTGTTCACCTGACCCACTGTAACCGTCCTCTTTTGTGATGTAAATGAAGCACGAGACAGTTTCATTGCCTCCAATATTTCGAAGTAAGTAAGAATCCAGTTCATTCGATTGTAGGTTGTCACGGATAAATTCATACTTGCTGAATGGCATTCTAATCACTATGCCGGGTAAATGAGTTTGTAGATTTGATAGCGACAAATGAGATATGATATCGTAGGGAACAGACGTACGGGAACCTTGTGAGACTCGTTTGGTAGAAAGAGGACCTTCTACCGACGCTTTATCTATATTGCCTATTTTTGTTTGACTTTCTTTTGGAAGCATATTGGTAATTTCCTTAATTAGTTTTTGCATATTGTCGTAAGTAAGTATGTCCGACATGTTGGTTAGTGTTATAAGTATATTAATACAAAAACATAGTTCAATTTTTAAATTCAACTAAAAATAAAAATAGATATATATAGTAGTAGATGGCAACACGAAAATATCATAGAAAACCCAATAAGTTTAGAAAAGCTCGTTCAAAAAGACAAAGAGGAGGAAATCAAGACGATCAAGACGAAAAGGATACATATCTTTTTGAGGCAATTGGTAATCATGATTACGACAAAGTTGAAGATGCCTTAAATAACAGAGCTAATGTGAATGCTCTGAATAACGATGGTGATACACCACTTATACACGCAATTAATTCTGGAGAATATGATGTCATTGAATTATTACTTGAAAATGGCGCTGATGTAACAAACGAAGAACAGTCACTGGCTGAAGACCTGGAAGAAGACGACCAAGACCAATCTGGTATTCCTTATTTGATAGAAAAACACATAGAAATAAAAAAGAAAAAAGACGATTTTTTATTAAAACAAAATATTGTCGCACAGACTATTCCAAAAGTTTTGGAAAGACAAGAAGATAGGAAAAACCTAGCTATGGTTATGAGTGAAAAAGATGTAGGGAATGTAGGTGATGGAACAATGCCTTATGAACTACGACATGAAATAGGAAAATATCTAGGGGGCGGTAAAAGAAGAACACGAAAGTCCAAAAAATCCAAAAAATCCAAAAGGAAATCCAAAAGGAAATCCAAGAGACATTAATAAATGGTTCTATTTCTATCTAAAAAGTTTAAGTAGATATTAAATCCATTAATTCTTTTTCTGTTATATGTTTCTGAAATTGTAATATATAACACACATCAAATATATACGATTCTTCGCCACCTCCTTCAATATCTAAATCCAATATATACTTAACACAAAATTCTGGAGTGAGTTTTTGTGTTGCTAATAGTATTTTTTCATCAAGATGATTTTCCACAATATTCTGTTCGAGAATTTCAATAGAATATGTATATCTATTATTGAGTAAATCAGTATTAGTTACTTTCATTGGTATTTTAATTCATTTAAAATATAAGTAATAAAAAACATATAATTAATCAATTTTTTTTTATACAAAATATTCAATGGCGTAAACAATTAAAAATGGATTTTTTATAAAAATGTTCCAGAGATTTGTTAAAATATTTACACAATTTATCATCATTTTTATATACGTATGCGTTTTTACAGTTATAAATATATTGCATACGCGAATCCAATAAAATAGGAAGATTATACGCACGAGCATAGTTAATAGTGGACGTTAATTTATTACGATAATACATGGAATTTCTTTCTTCGGAAATACATGGAAATACGCAATAACACGACAAAAACATGCGATGATAGTCTAAGAATCCAAGATCACATTTTATTTCTACTTTATCTTTATATAATACATATAGGTCTATTAATTCGGGACAAGGTGGCCCTTTTCCGATAATAATGAATTTAAATGGAAACTCATATGTCCCCTCTAAAATTTTAGAAAGCAATTTGAAATCTCTTCTATATGCACTTAATTCGCCCTGTATAATATAAGTAGGTATATCGTTTTTTATTTTTGGTTCCTTACAAAATGGCAATACATCACAATAGATATAATTATTATTATTCAATGGAGTAACAAAGTGTACATTTGGTAATAGTTTCATGTCAGCTGATACATCATGACATATATAGTGATGATTGTGTGCTATGTTAGATTTAACAATTTCGTATTCAATTCCATATACGCTACAATTAATCAAATAGTCATATCCAAAAAAATCATGTTTATTGATAGTCACGTTTGGATATTTATCCTTTATGTATGCTGAATATTCCACATTTTCTTTCATTTCTAAAAATATATGAGGGGGCGAATGTTGTTTATTTATGTTCAGTATTTTATAATATTTATGAATTACCGTCTCAATAATTTCATAATGATATGGTTTATTATTTATTAGTAGTAATATCATTATTTATTATATCGTCAGATAATAATATACACAAATCATATTACTAAGTTGTTTTATCTAAATATACTTACATTCATCCTGCGATTATTTGTTTTTAAATGAGTATAATATAAATATCTGTTATAAAAACTTTAATATGGGTATATAAATGGAAATAATGCATGGACATGAATGGACTGGTGAAGTAGAAGAACTTCTTGAAAAATTGCGCATTAACTGCGTCAATCTAAGCGAATATCATAGACAACAATACTATCATTATAAGGGATATGGAAAGTATTTTAGAATTCCAATTATACTTCTTGCTTCAATCAATTCAACTGCTTCGGTTGGTTTACAGCCAGTTTTACAGCAACAAATTATTAGTGGTATCACGTGTTTAATAGGAATGTTAATGGGTATTTTAGGTGCGATTGAATTATATTTAGGTATTCAAGATGCAATGGAATTAGAATTAAAACAATCAAAGGAATTTTATTCTTTAGCGATCGATGTTTATAAAGTATTAGCACTACGTAGAGAGAACAGGGGAGGAGATGGAAAAGATTATTTAAATAGTCAATATTCTTATTATGTTAAACTATGCGAATCAAGTAATTTATTGACAAGAAAATTGAAAATGGATATGTTAATAAGTATTCCAGATTATACGATGGATTCGCCAGCAATAATAACAAATGTGTATAATAGACAGTCATCATCTATTTATACAAAACCTCGTCCAAGTCTTAATTCGGATAATATCAACTTGATTGAATTAAATAAACTATCTGGCAATAATGTTGCTACTAATATTGTAAACGATTCTATACCAAATAATACTAATACTGTCCTACAAGAATCAGTAAATGAGAATCAAGAAGAAATGCTTGATGCTTCAGAAATTGCTTTAAATATTGAAACGCAAACCAGTACAGATGAAAATGTATAAATTCATAATTTACATCATTATAGTAAATTATGAAAAAACGGATATAATTAATATGTAATAAAAAAAATAATATTTTGTTATAATTTTAATAAGTTAAAACTTCCATCTATTCGCGCAATCCATACAGGTAACAAATGTGGTCATAGGCTCATCAGCGCTTCTGGTTTGTAATTGATAATACGTACAATTGTTGCTTTTACACTTGAAGCAAGTAAATTCACTGGAAGCATTGTGGCGCGATTCGTATTTACTTTTATCGCGCTTTCTCTTTATATCAATCATTGCGTCCCATCTTTCAGGATCCATTTCCTGATGAGTCAAGAACGCAATTTCATGTGGTTTAATTGTATTGGATTCGATCATTTTTTTCAAATGAGGAGTATTTTTAACATTGAAATACAATGTTCGCAGCTTGTCCGAATAAATTCGAACAAAATAAGAATTATCCCATTTTTTTACAATATTTCTACGCGATGCCTCTTTTAGTGCACTGTTAAACAGACCTTTCTCCAGATTAATCGCCTGTTTGTCTGTATATGAAACTATTTTCCTCAACTGTTTTGCCACATTACTGCGAAATGATATATCGTCTTCTACTTTTAGAGATGCCATGATTATTACAGTATTATTACGGTTAATATTTAAATCAATTTTTTTATTCTTCATCGCTATATTCATATTCCTCGTAATCTAATTCTGAACCACAATCATCAGTTGTTTCTTCATCTTCTTCTTCTTCTTCTTCTACAACAGTAGTGCCATCTTCTTCACTCGAATCAACTAAATAAGACACTCCTTCATCCTCCTCATCGTCGTCCTCGTCATCCTCGCCTACACCTGCTTCTACTCCAATACATTCATCATCGCTATTATCGACAACAAATCCATCCTTGAGATATCCTCCGACTTTTGTTTTCAATGATGCCGGTAGATCCTCGAGTTCATCTTCTTCGTCTTCATCGTCAAACTCGTCCAAATTTTCAAATCCTCCGAATAGACTTTCATAAATGTTATTCCAATCCTTCACTGAAAGGCTATCCAACTCGCCCTGCTTATTTTTATTGATAATCGCAAAGTTCCCGAAATATAGGTCATTGTCAATGGGAGGAGGCATGTCATATTTGTTTTCAGTATTCGCCTTGCCTTCGTCTCTTGCATATACACTAATGTTAAATGTTTTTTTTCCAACAATGAGATTGTTCCATGAGTGACGTAAATCGAATCCATCCGCCTTTCTAAAATTGCATGATTTATATAAATTCTCCGCATCTTTACACGAAGATTGTTTAATTGAACCATTCTTTTCTATAACAATAATATCTGTCATTATTTTGTATTGATTATAATAAATGGGTTTAAATCGTTTATATACTTTATATACTTTATATTAATGACATTATACTTGGAAAAACCTACAATTATTATTACAGGAGGGACAGGATTTATTGGTTCTCATACTTGTGTGGAATTAATGGATTCTTATCATTTAGTAGTGATTGACAATCTTATCAATTCAAATAAGAATGTAATCAGTAAAATCAAGGAAATTACCCAAACAGACAATATTACCTTTTACGAGACAGATATGCTTGATATAGTATCCTTAAATGATATTTTCAGAAAGCACAATCCTGTTGGCGTTATTCATTTTGCAGGATTAAAAGCTGTGGGAGAATCTATCAATAAACCTTGTTATTATTATCAAAATAACTTGATTAGTACATTAAATTTATTAGAAGCAATGGAAACTTATAAATGTTATAATTTGATTTTTTCTTCTTCCGCAACTGTTTATGGAACTCAAAAATCCCCTTTAAAAGAAGATTTTACAATCGGTCAAAATATTACCAATCCTTATGGTCAAACAAAATTTATGATTGAACAAATATTAAAAGATATGTGTATTTCCAATAATAAATGGAATATAATCTCATTACGCTATTTCAATCCGGTTGGTGCACATAAATCAGGTTTAATTGGTGAAAATCCGAATGATATTCCTAATAATTTAATGCCTTATATCTTAAAAGTAGGAATCAACAACAATACCATATACGATTTAGGCTCTCAATTTGATAAGCTTAAAATATTTGGTAACGATTACAATACTCCAGACGGAACAGGACAAAGGGATTTTATTCATGTAGTAGATTTAGCAAAAGGACATGTATCCGCTTTACAAAAGATACATGAATTAAATGGATATCATGTTTTCAATCTGGGAACAGGAAATCCTACAAGTGTGTTAGAATTGGTAAATACATTTGAATCGGTAAATGATGTGAAAATTCATTTTGAATATGTAGATAAGAGAGATGGTGACGTAGATTGTAGCTTCTGTGATCCAGAATATACATATAGTGTATTACACTGGAAAACGGAATTGAGTATAGAAGATATGTGTAAAGATGCATGGTATTTTCAAACACTCAATACATATTGATTGTCTTAAATTGATTTAAATGGTTTATATAATTTATAGTAATGAAACTATACTTGGAAAATATACAAGATATAAATATGAAGAAATTAATAGACTATAAAACATCGACAACAAAGGAGGTCAAATTATATTCACCAGATGGAATATTTGTCATAGATAAAAATAATTACAAAAAAGAATTAATAAACGAAGGTGAATCTACAAAGATAACTTATGATAAAACTAATTTAGTAACAGATACAAGTACATTATACTATGAGAATGAAAATAAAATTCCATATGAACATATACAAGTGGAATATACGAAACATATGTATTATTTAAGACAAAAGGCAATCGTCGGATTTTGTGTTGTTTATTCGAAAGGATGTATCGTGGATGCTTATTTTGAAAGCAAGAAATATAATGAAAATGATTATGCTTTAAAGGAGGAAGTGTTGTCGTTTATTAAGTTGATAAATTAATATTTTATAAGTATATTATGATACATTGGTTAGTATATAATATAATAATATCATTATTAATAATTGTCATGAGTCATTATCTATATAATTATTTCATTATTCATTTTACTAAGCCGAAAATTATAGATATGATTACCCAACCAAATGAAAAATACAATGATATTTTAGATAAAATTTCATCTGATAACACATTACCAATTGTTCGCGCTACACAAGAAAAGAGTGATGATGAATCTGTATCCACAAATATGGTAGACGAATTACAAAACTTTTTGAATACGCAGATTCAATCCCAAGAAGCCCATTAATAGACAATATAGTTATGATTTAAAGATGCAGGCTTATAATAACTATAATAATGTTATCTGATTACGATAAAAAAACTATTCTCAAACAATTTCCCAAAATAGAACTTTGTTATGATAAAATAAATCATAATAAAGTTTCCACTGATTACTGTATCGCAATCCCACAAGGGAGAAAATGCTTTGCATGGTTTACCTGCTTCAAAAACAAGTATGTATGTATTTTGTTGGAGCAAGGATTTCAAAATAAAACAACGGATATTCGAATTTATAATTGTTGCTTTAAAAATGAGCTGGCGTTTGGTACTATATTGTATGGAACATTCTTGGATCATCGATTCTTCTATATTGAAGATATTTATCATTATAAAAATAGCAGTGTTCAAACTATGAACAATCACAAAAAAATGACATTACTAAAAACTATATTTGAAACCGAAATTAAGCGCGTGTCGTATTTGAAAAACGATATCATATTTGGACTACCGATAATTAAATCTAATTACGACGACTTATATAATAGCATTATTCAACTTCCATATAAAGTACATGCAGTACAATTTAGAAATATGAACAATACGTTTCGATGTACATATCCTATGAAAAATGAGACTATTACGCGAGCAAACTTTGTAGTGAAGGCATCATTACAAAATGATATTTACGAACTATATTATACTGTAACTAAACGCGGATTAATGCGATATGGTACGGCACGTATTCCTAATTACAGCACAAGTGTAATGATGAATAAATTATTTAGGACAATTAAAGAAAATGATAATTTAGATAGATTAGAGGAAAGTGACGATGAAGACGAATTTGAGAATGTGGATTTGGATAAATATGTAGATTTGAATAAGCGCGTAATTATGGATTGTATATATGACAGTAAATTTAAGAAATGGACGCCAATTAAAGTGAGTGCGAATAAAACAGTTGTAAATGATTACGAAATCAAACGCATGGAAAAATAAAATAGTGCATTATATTATATGTCTAAATTTTCTGATTTTAGCTATAGTCCATACACAAATTCAACAAATAGTCAATTCAATCCGGCATTGTATAATAACAAAGGAGCAAATGCTGGATGCGTTGGAACAAAAAACATGGCTGGAGGCTCTAATATCACAACCAGTTCATTTTATGGGTTAAAAAGTGTCGATGCTGATACTGCTTCTACTATGCGTGGTTCATATGCACCTGTAACTATACAATCACATAGTCAATGCGCTGGAAGTAGAAAGCGTCGCTCAAAAAAAGGAACTAAGAAATCGCGCAAATATGTTCGCAAAACATGTGGCATGTGTAAATGCTGTAAATGTAAATGTTCTACATGCCGCGTTAGCAAAACATCTCGCAAAAGTTGTAACTGTAAATGTTGCAAATGTAAATGCGCTAAATGTCGCCGCAGCAAAACGTCTCGCAAAAGATGTAGCCGCAAATGTAAATGTGTTAAATGTCGTAGCAACAAATCAAAAAAAACCAGACGTCGTCGACGCACAGTTAAACGAATTAAAATGAAAGGAGGAAGCGCTTTGAGTAATGCCAGTTACACAACACTCACCAAATTATCACCTACTGAAAGCATGATGGCATCACCTATCCCTTTTGCTAAAACTGAAACATGTGTTGATAATTACAATCATTTCAAAGCTTAATAAGACACTTTCCTTTTGGTATATTCTCAGTCGGTACAGACTTGCCTCTCAAATTGGTAGGGTCTTTGCTTGATGCTCTCATAACGGTATAATTTTCTTTTTTATAATAAGTATACCGTTTCCTATATTGATTCAAGAATACGTCGTGTTGGTCTACAATATCAATCACAATCGGCTGTGTATGTTTCGCTCGTAAAATACGACCAATAGATTGGGTAACATCTGTCTTGGGTGTTGCCATAACAAGTGTGGTCAATGTTTTAATATCCAATGCTTCTGATGCCATTGCATACGTGGCAATAATAATATTTTTGGTTTCACTCAGTTTCAAATCTTTTTCTTTCATACCACCCAAATAATATCCCACTGTAGCAATCTTGCGTTCTTCAATTGCATTGAATAAGTAGGTGAGTAAGTTTTTATTATGCGCCAAAATCATGATTTGTTGACCGTCATTTGAATTATATAAATCACGAACAATGTCGATGATGAACTCGCTTCGTGGAACAAATTTACATAATTTTGAAATCATAGTACTGTATTTTGGGTTTCCTCGAAAATCGTATTCCATTTCATTGAATTCGTCGTCTTCACAAGTATAATCGTATGCTCGTACAATCACATTATCAGTGCCTTCACGCTTTTCTTTGTAAATAATATCTCCTAAAAACATTTTGAATACTTTTGACAGACCATCCTTTCTCTGCATTGTTGCTGATAATCCGAGTACACATGGTGTTACGATTTTGAACAATGACCGGACAAATACTTCGGCAGCGATATGATGAACTTCATCAACTACAATAAGTCCGAAACTGGAGAATAATTCGTATGGATATTCTTTCATGGACAACGATTGTAACATACCAATAACGATATCTTTATCTTCGATATCGCATATCTTGCCTTGAATTCTTCCGATACGCGTATTTGGTAGAAACTGTTCAATACGCTCAATCCATTGGTTCAATAAAAATCCTTTGTGAACAATTACCAACGTTTTTTTCTTAAGTTTGGCGATAATACTTAGTGCACATATTGTTTTACCTCTACCGCAGGGTACTTCTAACAATCCTCCTCCAAATCCGTCAGTAACTGACCTCATATATGTATCGACAATGTTTTCTTGATAATCGCGTAACCCTCCTTCGAATGTGAGATTTATTTCTTCACCAGGTGTTAGTTGGATTTCTTGTGGTGGTCCGAACTTTTTTTCGCCATAATAACGTGGAACGTATAATTTCTGAGAGGATTCTCTATAAACCGGGAATTTTTCGACTTTTACCATACTTTTAGGAACATGAGGTCCTACTCGCAATTCATCGCACACAGTTTTATATGTAGAATCACTAATACTATTTTTATAAACTGTATAACCTTTTTGACCCAAATATGTTTTGGCTTCTACTGACATTGTATTTTATGATAATATATGTTTAACATTTTTTCATCAATTTTAAATAATAAAAAATGTTATTATGATATATATGCAATCTTTAAAAAGTTTATTTAATCAAGTAAAATCAGGTGAAATGATGGTAGCAGTTGTCTTATTAGTATACGTATTAGTAGACGTCAAGACTCCTGATAGTTTAGCTGAACTAATTGACACAGTATATGGACAAATTGCCATTATATTAGGCGCACTGGCTCTATTCACAAATAGTCATCAATTGGTTGGAATATTAGGGTTATTTGCTGCTTATTTGCTTGTCGTACGTTCAAGTAAGACAACCGGTTCATTTGCGGTGGAACATCTCATGCCATCCGAAGAAAATAAATATGATGAAATGATTGAAGCAAATGCTCCTGTCCCTCAATCATTAGAAGAAGATGTTGTCAAAAATATGGTACCTTTAGTTCAAGATATGCCAAGCGGTGATCAATCATATCAACCAATATTGGATAGTACTATCGATAGTTCAATGCTATAAATCCTTTATAAAAATTTAATTTGCAATATTTATTATAAATTAAATTTATTCTTTTACTTCTTTAAATTTATCCCAGCCTGATTTGGTAATTTTATATACACCCATTAAGCCAATAAATGAAATTACTATTATTATCACAGGATTGGAAAAAAATTCTTTGAAATCAAAGCTACTATCACTGTCATCCCCAGTCTCACTATTATCAGAACCAGATTTGTTTACATTGTATAATATCTCTCCTTGTTCACCTACTGGAGAACAATCAATGTAAATACCTTTTCCTGCCACTGTTTTAGCATTACCTGTTTTATTATAAAATAACATGGGTCCGGTTTGGGTTGAATAAGAATGTGTACTAATAATTTTAGACAACTTATTGATGTATTTTTCACTTAGCGCCACGTATCCATTAGATGGATGATACACAACGTAATTATTAGTTCCGGAACACGGACTATACATTAAGGACCCTTCGTACGAATAAAATGCCGATTTGGGTATGAATTCCTCTAATGTAAAATTAGATAAATTGACGTTTACACTCTCTCCACTTCTCGGAGCACTGGAGGAAGCAAAATTAATAATTGATTGTAACAGCTGAGTAGATGTAGACGACTCTTCACTTTTTTTAATAGGAATACATACCAAAAAATTATTACCATCTCCTCTGTGATTAATTACAATTTCGCCTGCTTCTCGCTTTCCTGAATATGTATGAATAGATGGAATATAAATTCGTATATCTACTACCTCCATATTTGTTGAATTGTATTTGACTGGAGGGACTTGTGTAGCCGAATGTTCGATCGCCAAATACTCGCCTTTATTATGTACAAGACATTTACTTTTAGGATAGTTATGTATATAACTGCATTTTGATGAACATTCTGCTTTAACTGATCCTTGAGATATATCTATCGGTGCTGTAGAATTGTTACAACTCATTAATATAACTATATAAATAAAAAATCTGCTTTTAATTTATATAATAAAAAATGAAAAAAATTATGAAGATAAATAAGCAAAAAAAATCCTCATTTAGAAGAAAAGACAAAAATCTTCGTAAAAAAACACTCAAGAAGTATCACAAAAAATCCGTCGCTAAAGGGAAGAAACAAAAAGGTGGAATTGAACTTTCGCGTGTTGAAGAAATTACGCCTAAGATTCGTATTTCATCTTTTGCAAATAATGACATGAAACAAAAACAGAAGGGAGGAAAACGACGTAAAGAAATACAAAACATGTTTCTAAAGGCTAATAAGTTTGCAAATGAATACATAGAAAAAAATGTAGAGCGTGTATCAAGTGGTGGCAAAATGATGAAGACTAACTTTATTAATTTTAGAAATCTATTCAATTCAAAGAGTGAAGAAACTATTAAAAAGGAGCAGGAATATAACAATCAAAAAGAAACAGAAGAAGACGCAGAAGAAAATGGTGAAGAAGACGCAGAAGAAAATAGTGAAGAAGACACAGAAGAAAATGGTGAAGAAGACACAGAAGAAAATGGTGAAGAAGAAAATGGTGAAGAAGAAAATGGTGAAGAAGAAAATGGTGAAGAAGAAGGAGAAGAACAACAAGAAGAACCAAATAAAAATTCAAAATTTAGCAAACTTGTGTCAAGAAACAGGGGAAAGGAAGACCCTATTGAACCTGATTTATCAGAGCATGATAGCACAACTGATGATAAAATAATGATCAACAAAGAGAAAGATAAATATGTATGGATACGGGTAAATATTCCGAGAGATAAGGATGTATTAGTTCAATCTGATACATCAGGTACACTTGAAGAAACACTTAAAACATTCAAGGAACAGCCTGCAGAATAGGGTATTAACCTTCAGAACCCCTCCTTTTTTTCCTCACAGTAGAAATAGTTTTCACATATGTCTGTTTCATATCATGAAAATCATGAAATGTAAGCAATATACTATCTATCAAATAATTAATTTCTTTACATTCAATATAGGTGGTTTTTAGTCGTATTAGTCCAACTGCTACATGTTGATTAAATAAGTCAGTGTCTTGTAACAAATCATAAGTAAAATAGTTATGATTGGATTTATCTAATAATTTATCTAATAGGTTCATATAACGTGAAAATTCTTGTTCTATAAAGCTGGTCAGTGTTTTACTATTTTGATTATTAAAGAATCTATAAATGGGGCTTAATAGTGGCATACATTCGTCCCTCTGTAATATGTTGCCAATGACGAGTGGTTTTTCATTATCATTAATATCCTTTAATAAATCAACTCTTTCACAAAACTCATCAAATATTTTTCTATATGATTCATCTTCTTTAAATGATGGATGATTTGTTGTGATATTCATTGTAAACTCAATATTATATTAAAATATTTTATATTTAATATCATATTTCCGGAATCCTAATTATCTGCGTTTCGACGCACGTTTTCCTGATGCTGTATTAGCAATACCAATACCTTTGGGTGTGTTAGATAAACTGAATGTATTATTATTATACAACAATCGAAGTCCAAATGGATTTGCTGTTGGTGGAATTATATTAAACATAAAATTTCTCATATAATATTATAGAATAATATAATATTATCACAAAAAACCATTAGACCTATGAAGTTATTAATTTATATAGAAAATCCTATAAATTAATAAAATACGCAAAACACGGTCTTTAATAAAACTATGGACTCTATTATACAAGTCGCCACTGCTATCCACATGTAATATGATTATATTATTATTATTTCATATAAAACCATTAGATGAATGGAATGTATCTCATAGGTGCGTTGTCATAAACTGTCACCTTGAATGTATCATTATATCCTTCAATGAAAACAGTGTCTCCATTATATAAATTATCGCATCCATATTCATTTGTACAACTACGTCCATTATGTGATACTGGTAATTTAATTCCTCGCTCTTTGTCATTTATACAGTAATATTGCCATTTATCTCGATTAGTAATTAATGGTCGTCCCATTAACGGTAATATAGTAGTCCCATTCTTACCATTTAGTGGTGTTAAAATACCAACTTGTCTATATGTTTCGTCTACTCCTTGTGTGGGAACATTGACTGGTATATATCCTCTTATGTCTCTTGCAGCAACCAAAAAACGCTCATCCTTTAAAGGTGGAGAATAAGGGTCACTCATAGTATCGTGAGCTGGCGGTAAATTAGTATATCCGTAATTGGGACGAAGATGTGAATGTGAGGCTGGTTCTCTCTGAACGACAACAGTATTATTTTTTTGAGATAGAGAGAAAAGGTATACAATTGCAATAATTAAAATGATTACAATAAGAATAATCGTTACATTTTCAAAACATATTACACCAGGTGCACATTTCTTAACCATATTATATTAAGTATTTAATATAATATAATATTGTTGATTGTCTAAATTAATTATTTAGAACCGCCCATACCGTGACCTAATGACTGAACCATTTTACTGAGACCTTCAATATTTTTCATGTCGAATCCTTTTAACATATCTTTGGCATTGTTTAACATTGGCTCTAAAGTTTTCATGGATTCACCTAACTGTTTTTGTCTATCCATTAATTGCATAGTATCTTTCGTTAAGTTTGACATACCATCTCCGCCTATCAACTTCTCAAGGTTTCCATAAGATTCCTTGATACTTTTGTCGTAATCTATCGAATCTCCGCCAACGGCAGAATCATCGCCAGTTGCATCATCTGTACCACCGGACATAGTTGCCATATTTTCAAATAAAGCCTTCTTCTTGCTACTTAGTTCTACACCAGTTATATTTGTTTTTGCTATTTTTGATGAAGCTACTACTGTTTCCTGTAGACCCATAGATGCCATAAACTCTCTTGTTTTTTTAGCTGTGAATAATACATTTGTTGTTGTCATAGCAGCCAATAGAATGATAATCATATTCTTACTAAAGTAACTGGTTAAGAATCCGACTAAGATAAAAAGAATCAATGAATCAAACTCTTGTAAAGTAATATATCCTAACACATTTGTAATTGAAAAAAACAATGTGGCATATAATACATATTTGTTCGTTAGTAAATTAGTAATACTTTTCAAGTTCATTATATATATATTTCCCGAGAAAATATATATTTAATTAATCATATGTTGTTATTACTATTCTAACAAAAATGACTCTCTCTTGATTTTTACATACGAGTCTTGGAACGAGTCTTGGACCGACCATTGTAACGAGACTTGGAGCGAGATTTTGATTTACGAGTATTGGAACGAGTCTTGGAATGAGATTTTGATTTACGTGTTTTAGATCTACGCGAGTTTGTTCCGTACTTATATCCTCCTCTACGTCTTCTGGTTCTTGAACCACCTGGTCCTGCTACTGCTGTTGGATCTACAAGTCTTCGTGCGTTAGGATCCGCTTCAGGATTCAATGGGTTAAGGGCAGCAAGCGGATCATTTACTGGTGCATTCACCGGTGCAGCCGGTAATCGAGGTGGTCGTTGGGGTACACGTTGATTGCCACCTGGACCACCTGGACCGCCTGGATTATTCGCGCCATCTAACATACCTTCTACTTCTGTTAATTGTGTGTTTATCGCAGCAAGTTCTCGTTCAATATCGGTATTTTCGTCCAGTAGCCTAATTGCTCTATCTAAACCAGCTATAATAGTGGTTAATTCCGCATCAGCTCCATCGGTATCTCTTAAACGGACTACAAGTTCGTCACGTGCATTTGTGCACTCGTTTTTTGCGTCGACTATTCCTTGAATTTTACCAACTAATGTTCCTATTTTTTGGGTAATCGCTTGAAGAGCTGTAAGCGTGGTTGTCCTCGATTGATTCAACACACCTGCTTTTCGTGTAATTTCAGCAAGTCTTTCGTTAAGTTGCACAACTTTTGCGTTTAATCCTAAATTTGCGTCAGCCATAAGTATAATATATTATATGAAAATAAAATATATTATGCGATTATGAGTTTTTAATTCCCTTTATTTTTTACGCCTATTTGTTTTTCGGTTCTTGCGTTTTTTACGCGTGGTCCTCTTTTTACTTCCACCGAATGACGTCTTAAATATGTTAAGATAAAACTGCTTATTATTAGCAGACCATGAAGCTTCAGTTTTTTTAAATTTATGTTCTCTATCCCATTCCATTAATTTTGTTGCTGCGTTAGATGTCTTAGTAGATGTATTACCTGGAGTGGTTTTATCATATATTTCATTCTTTAATTTATTAATTAAAGCTTGACGTTGATTTTTTTTTGAGTCAGTTGCGACTGCTGGTGGTGTTTCTACTGCTGCTGGTGACGCTACTGGTGTTTCTACTGGTGCGGGTGCTACTGGTGCGGGTGCTACTGGTGTTTCTACTGATGCTGATGGTATTTCTACGGTGTCTTCTATGGATGTTTCTTCAGTTGATGCTGGTATATCTACTGTTGTTGCTGTTTCTACTGCTGTGGAACTATCCACAGCAGCGTCATTGGTTTTAACCTTATCTTCTGTTTCTTCTACACCTTTCTGAAGTCCATCAATATCTCCTTCTAAATCTACCAACGCAGCTCCAAGTTCTTCTCCATTTGTTTTAACCTCGTTTACTTTATCATTTGTTTCGTCTGTAATTTGTTGAATTGTAGCAATATTAGCAGCCAATGATTCATTCAATGTAACTATTTCTGCTGCTTGTGTAGCAATAGTTTTTTCAAATCCTTCTTGTAGTACTTTTTGTGCTGCGCTATTCTCTCCTGTTTGATTTTCAAGCACCAACTTTTCAGCATCAAACGCCGCTTTTGCAGTAGCCATCAATGCTATTTGTGCAAGTGTTTCCTCTTTACATTTAGAAATCTCAAGATTGGCAGCTATCAATCCTTCTGACGCAGTACCAAATCTCTCGCTCGCAGCAGTAATATTAGCGACAGATTCTTGGATTTTCACAATCTTCTGTCTAATTTCAGAAATCTTTCCCATGTTTGTAGTCTTATTTTCAGAACTTTGTGTAAGTATACCAGCAATCCTATTTTTCAATTCTTCGATTTTATCAGTGAAAGACATAATGTATATATATTACTCAAATAATATATAATTGTACTAAAGTAAACCTTAAATAGTATCTTTATCTGTGATATTAACAATTTCATCAATTTCTTTTTGTATAAGATTCATCTCTGTTACTATTTTTTTCTGCTGCGACTTAGCTTTATTTATTGATTTATCCGCCCCATCGGTTTGTTCTAATAAGTTATCTAAATAGTCCGCAATTACACTCATAGACCGGTATTGTTCTTCCTTTATTTTTTTAATATAATTATAGTGTTTCTTGTAATTCGTTTTCACTTCAGACAAAAAGTTATTTTCATTAGATAATTTATTAACATTACTGTATTTATCCTTCAACATATTCTTTCTATAACCCAACTCTATTTGCAAATTATCTAATAATTTATCGCGTATTGAAATATCCATATATAAATACTTACTATAAATAATTACATGATAATTTATCTATATGTGTTACCATTCAGCCAAAAATATAAGACCATCCAAAAAAATAAATATCAGAAAATCTACAATGTAGATGTCTATTAAAATAGAAAAAATAATTTATTCAAATTATAATTATTTGTCTATGAGTTGATGTAAAAGGAAATATATTCTAATTGGGAGTGTTAGATACCATGTATGTATATTCTATGTCAAATATATTATTATTATTAACTTCTTGTTTTTTGATTAATTTTGTGTTAATATAATCGTTACATGTACCACAATGGTCTTGATTTGAATAATCAATAACAAGAGCGGTTTGCTCTTTAGACCGTATAGCCCATCTTCCCGTAGGAACCTTGCTGATTTGACCAGATGTTCTAATAACATTTAATACATGTGATAATGTAATGCGTGATGGAATCGACATTTTATATTTTATATAAGTAATAGTGTATATTAATGTATATTCATTTTTTATAACTATTCAATGATAAAAAACGTAATACATTTAATTTTAATTATACAGAAATTTCTGGTTCTGGGATAGAATTAAATACATGAAATACAGTCTGTTGTTGTTTAATGTTATTATAAAAGGCAATTACTTTCTTACTCAGTTTGATTTTAGAAACATCAAACGATTTCAAATATAGTCCGTCTAATGATTTTACACGGGAAAGAGCTACGTAGGTTTGACCACAAGCAAATACATTTGAACCAATGTCGATTTCAGCACAGTCCATTGTTGCTCCTTGCGACTTATGAATCGTGATTGCCCATGATAATCTTAGAGGAACTTGTTTTACACCAATTGTCTTTATTTTTTCACTTTGCCATTTATGATATCCAACTGTTTTCACGATATTATTTTGGAACTTCACTGTTGGAAATCCTTCCTTAGTGAATTCAGTAATGATCCCTTGACTACCATTACAAATATCATTGTCCATATCAATATTCGCAATACACATAACTTGAGCACCCACCTTAAGTTGAAGAACATTATCGCAATTCACATTCTTCATTAGAAATTCGGCCTCATATTCCACTTCATTCGGCGTAAATATGTTGTATTTACTACTATTTGAAATGTCTTTGCCATATTCATCGAGTACGTCACAATCACATCGCCCTTTTGTAAATGACACGCGTTCTCCAGGAATGTTTTTCATTTCTCTTTCATTAATTGCGTCTACCTTCGACCGTGTCGGGCAAATAACTGTGGGCTTCATAATATTTACAGTATTATCAATTGTGCGCCCTACATACGATTGTAACGTTGCTACCGACGATTTGGTCATTTTTCCATCACGAATCTGTGTAAGAATTTTAATATAACGCTCATCGGTTTGGCGAAAAATCTTGTCAAAAATAATCTGCTTATCAAATACTTGATTCCACAATTCAGATTCAAAACAATACTTACATGTTTCCGGTTCGTCCATATTACCTACTGGAGATAATTGATGAAAATCGCCTGAGAAGATGACCTGTATTCCACCGAATATCCGGTCATTTGAACGACATTTCTTGGCAATCAAATTCAAAGCATGAAACAATTTAGATGACATCATGCTTACTTCATCGATAATCAATATGTCTACTTTCTTCCAGTTTCTCTTTTTGAACTTATTAAGAGAAATATCTATTGCCAGTCTCTCAATATCTCCACTACATAGACCGACTCCAGCCCATGAGTGAATAGTTTTAGCATTACATTGAAGCAAAATACATGCACATCCAGTAAGAGCACATACGTTACATTCTTTTTCATTCTTTTTTGCATCTTCTACAATGAGCTTTATAAGTTGTGATTTTCCAGTTCCGCCTGGACCAGTAATAAATACATTCTTTCCTTCCTGATAGCATTCAAATGCTTCTTGTTGCGTGCTTGATAATTGCATTGTGTAATTTATATATTATATATAATGATTTTACAAAATCAATTTTAATAAATACTATTTGTTAGAATTGTTTTAAATTATTATTACCCTATGATATAATTGATTTTTTATGAAGTATTTAGGTGGTAAACAACGATTGGGAAAATATATTGCACCAGAACTACTTGGTATATGGGAGAATGATGACTCATTAGTTGGCTATATGGAACCATTCTGTGGCTCATTGGGTGTATTAAAAAACATGGCCGCCGATGAAAGTGTCAAAAAAATACATGCAAATGACTATCATCCAGACTTGATACAAATGTGGAAGGAAGTTAAAGCAGGTACATTCAAATTCCCATCTTCCATATCAGAGAAGGAATATAATGACGCGAAAGAATTGAAGAGTCCGAGCGCTATGAAAGCCTTTGTAGGATTTGGTATGAGTTTTGGAGGGCGTTTTTTTGGTGCGTATTCTCAGAAATATCTTAACGGCAAGAAGGAAGATTTCTGTAAAGAAATGGTGAATAGTTTGAATCGCATTGGACCTGTACTGAAAAAAGTGAAATTTACGAATAAGGATTATAAAACATTAAAACCGAAGAACATGTTGGTATATTGTGATCCTCCTTACGCCGTAACTAAATGGCCTATTAAATATCGTCGAGATACCAAGAAGTATGACGTATTTGATAACGATGAATTTTGGGATGTAGTTCGTGACTGGAGTAAAAATAACATAGTAGTTGTTTCCGAAACACATGCTCCAGACGATTTCATAGAATTTTGGCATTTAGAACGATACCGAAGTGCTGCCCAAAGTAAGAAAACACGTTTCAGTGAAAAATCAAAAGAAGCATCGGAGACACATAATGTAGAAAAGTTGTTTGTACATGAATCACTAATTGATAGATTATCCGAATCCTATAAATAAATATACCAAAAAACTAACTTCAATTTTCCCACATTTTACTTCTTTTTTGTGATTTACATCAGTCCGTCTATAATGTCACCTCGAATTTTCTCCCATTTTGAACTTCCACCTTTACCGCCTTTATGTGTAACCTGATCGTCGTGAATCCTATAGTAAAGTAGCACCTCCTCCATGTTATGAATATATCCGAATGTCTTCAACATACGCAATTCTAATTCAAAATCCTCTGCCATTTCACGTAATTCTCTATTATAATTACCCGCTTGTAAAACAGACGATTTACGATAACAAACGGTTGGATGATTAATGAACCAATGTTTCGGCTTTTGTTTATATTCTTCCCACGATACAGATTGATGGTGTGTTATATTAATAATATCGTTATTGTTTGTAAAACATTTTATCTGAGCACCACATATATGGACTTCCGGATGTTCCAGCATATATGTTAATTGAGTATTAATTCTATTTGGTACCATAATATCATCACTGTCCATTTTTAGAATAAGTTCATGACTGCACATCTCAATTCCTTTATTTAATGTGTAACCTATTCCTTTATTTCCATCATTTTCTTCGTATTTCAATGTTGTGAATCGCATTTTGTCAATAAAAATATCGAGGGTTTTCTTCAATAAATGGGTATGTAATTCATCGGAACCATCATTTATCCATACAATTTCAATATTGACATTTCCTTCTTGATCCATAATGGATTGTAAACAATCATTTACGTATTTTGTCTTTGTATTATAACTCGAAATTAGAATAGATACACTGTGTTCAGAAGGCATAAACTGTGGCTTTAATTCTAATGTGTTCATAATATCATATTTTCCTTGAAATGTGGAGCCCCATTCTTGAAACGCATATATTTTCCCATGTGCTTTGTATTCAAAACCTGTTGCATGTATTGGTAAAAAGCTATAACTGGGGAAAATAGTTACATCATTATATAATCCGGTGTTGTAAATACGTGTCAATAGTCCTGGACCAACTGTTATCCATGCTCGTTTTTTGGTTCGTTCTACATTAATGTCATTGTGTAGAATCCAATCAATTGCTGCTTTTACTAATGGATGTTTGGGCGGAAATCCCATTGTACCTGTTGCGATTAATCCAGGTCGTACCTTTTCTTGTTCCCATCCAGCAAATGCTTTCGTTGATAGCAATGTATTATCAATTGGTTCAATACATATTGAATCGGCATCCAAAAATACACCACCATAGTGATATAATATTTCCCACCTCATTATATCAGCTTTCCCATTAATTTCAGTCATATCATCTATTTTCTCTTGACATTGAAATTTCATATTTCGTTTTATTATTTCGGATTCATTCCATCGTATATAATCCATTTGTTTGTTTTTATTTTTCCAAGTATTCATATGTTTTGAAGGCGCTGACACGTCTCCGATCCAAAGTTGATGGATAATATTAGGTATCATTGTTTTTTCAGATGGTATAATATAATAATAAAGAATAGGTTTATATTCATATAAAACATAAATGTTATAACTATATTAATGGTTACGTTTGTTACATGCTGGTATGAATTACAATCTAAGTACGATAAAGATTCATATGAACGATGGATAGATAATTTTTTATCAAATGTCAATAATTTTAATTTGGTTATTTTTACAAACAAACATAGTTACCATATGGTTGAACACTATAGAGAGAATCCGAAAATTCGAATTGTACTTCGCGAATTAGAAGAATTTTATAATTATCGGTACAAAGAACAATGGATTAAAAACCACGATAAAAATGTACTATTAAATAACAAAACGTGCTGGGAGGTAAATATGTTGTGGAATGAAAAGACGCATTTTGTGGAACATGCATATAATCACCAATATTTTGAATCAGACTGGTGGGGATGGTGCGATATTGGATATTTTAGAGGTAGACCTTGTGACTTAAATATAGATTTGATAAAACAATGGCCAAATGAAGATATAATAAATGAATTAGATAAAAATAAGATTCATTATGGAAATGTAAATGGAGATATGACACGTACATATGAAATATACAAACGAATAATGGTGAAAAATGAGAATGGACTGCCATTTGTAGAAATTCCACCCGACGAGATTTTTATTGCTGCTGGGTTCTTTGTTATTTATGAAAAAAATATTGCTTGGTGGAATGACACGCATGACCGTAAATTGAAATTATATTTTGATAACGAATATTTGGTAAAAGATGACCAAATAATAGTTCTGGATAACATTGTAAGTCATATAAAACAAATAAAAATTCATACGGAATTTTCAAATGGACAATACGATAACTGGTTCATGTTTCAACGACTATTATTAAGTATATAAATAGTTAAAGCATTATAATTTTTGACTGGGTTATAGAGGCAAGGTCTACAGCCAAGTGGTCTCTACCAACATAGCGAACATGGCTTGTGCTATTGGTGTAAATATGGCACGAGCCATAAATAAAACGAGTAATCTAGAAAAATAATTATTCCTGTCATCTTTTCTTTAATTCCCACTATGGATTTAATTACACATATAATCAATTTTTATTATATATAAAAATAATAATACCTGCTCTATCATGCTCTCAGCATGCGCCAAAAAAAAACAGAGCATATCAGCGATATTCAGGAAGCGTGGATAGTGTAGCTTATAAAATTGATTCAATTGTATTTGTTATCTAATACAACAACATAACAATAATGACCCGTACTACCAAAATGAATAATATTATAGAAGAACGATACCAAATTTGTATATCTTTGTATCTTATCAAAAAGGAAACGGACAATAAAATCAGAGAGCAAGGAGAGAGAGGTGAAGACCAGAGCAATTATATCACACTTTTTACTTCACCTGCTTTTATCAAGACACATTTTGGACCCTTTCTCAGCACTCCACTCTATACAGAAATAGAGACGCGGATTAGGCATACTGGCGATACGAAGTGTCTGGCTCGTCACGAAAACAAATTATATTCTGGGAATTGGGATAATACTATACACGTTTGGACAGCTGGAACAAACACAGAAAGTCACGAAACGATAGCGATTTTGAGAGGGCATACTGATTATGTGTATTGTATTTCTATTCATGAGAACAAATTATATTCTGGTAGTGGGGATAGGACTATCCGTATTTGGGCAGCTGTAACAAATACAGAAACTTACGAAACGATAGCGATTTTGAGAGGGCATACTGATTATGTGTATTGTCTTGCTGCTTTTGGAAACAAACTGTATTCTGGGAGTAATGATAAAACTATCCGCATTTGGAACACAGAAACTTACGAAGAAATAGCGATTTTGAGAGGGCATTTTGATTGGGTGTGGTGTCTCATGCTTCATGAGAACAAATTGTATTCTGGGAGTAGGGATCATACTATTCGCATTTGGAACACAGAAACTTACGAAGAAATAGCGACTTTGGAAGGACATGACAGAGGTGTGTGGTGTCTAGCTCGTCATGAGAACAAATTGTATTCTGGGAGTAGTGATGAAACTATCCGCGTTTGGACAGCTGGAACAAATACAGAAACTTACGAAGAAATAGCGATTTTGAGAGGGCATAATGAAGATGTGAGTTGTCTCACTATTCGTGAGAACAAATTGTATTCTGAGAGTGGGTATAATACTATCCGTATTTGGAAGATTTAAATATTGACAAAAAAAAACAGGGCGTCCCCTGTGATTGCTTTCCGGTTTCGACGCGGATTTTCGCCTACACCCCATCAATAATAATATGACAAGAGTTCGACTGGGAAATTGATACCATTGGCTAGCCATCCGTAATCGGAAATATAGCCGATATCAAAATCCGTAATTTATTAACTATTGTAGTGCAATTCTAAACTAAAACAGATGCATCATATATTCATCATCGTGTTCAAATGGATAATACTCGATGGAAGTATACCCATAATTATCATCAAGTCAAACTGATCGAGGGAGGGGTCAGCTCCACAAGTAGTTCGTCGCATACAACTTTTAATTATGGCCAGTTGTATGTTTTTAACAGGATAAATAACCAAAACAAATGATTTCAACATTACACAGAGGGAACGAGGCGATTTTCGGTGGTTTCGCCCAGGTATACACTTAAACCATGCTTCAAATGAATGAAGTGGTTGTATGCCTTCCTTTTTTTACACTTTCGAAGGGAGTGTTTTTTCACGCTGTCTGTGTCTAACTTTACATTAAATCCGTATTAGATAAGCCAAGCCAGAAGCTTATCTACCTTCTATTTTTTTACAAAAAACGTACTTCAATTTTTTTGTACAATACCTCAATAAAAAACAGGGCGTCCCCCGGATTGCTTTCCGCTTTCGACACGGATTTCGCCGATTCCTTATTATATTACATAATTAGATCATCAACTGGGAAACCTATAACGACAGGAGATATTCACAAATGGAATATTTGTCTAACCATTTCCGTAGTATTATTATTAATAATTGTAGTGCAATTCTAAACTAAAACTATAGCATCACATCCAACCAAATTCCATCCAAGCAACTAAATCACCCCGTTAGAGATGACCAGTTACAGATAATACCACGTCAAACTCATTTTCATGGTGGGGGCCTATTCCACCAATCCAACAAATTACCACATACGGCCGATTAAGGAAATATGTGTTTAACTGATACAACAGACTTCATTTGATTTTCATACTACACAGAGGGAACGGGACGATTTTTGGTGGTTTCGTCCAGGAATTTTTTTACAATATAGTAATGTATAATTGGGTCGGCATCCAACTAAAAATTGCATCCTATCCTTTTTTCCATCAGCATCCAGGGCTGAAACTATACATTTACATTTGTAAATCATTCCATTTAATTACACTTTCGAGGGAAGTGCTTTTCACGCTATCTGTGTCTAACTTTACCATACTTGAGCTAAGTTAGTAGCCCATCTATTATTTAGCATACAAATCATGAATCAATTTTTTTTGTAGTTTTTTTTACTAAGGGAACGGTTTTTTTGAGAGGTCCAACTTTTTTGAGTTGATAAATACATAGAAAAAATTGAAGTATGTATTTACCATAAGTATTTTTTAATTAACACACCAACAAGAGAATTTCATCTGAATACCATTAAGTCAAGTCATGTCAAGTAAAGGTAACAAATCTTTACATAGATGTATATTTTGTAATAGTCTGTCGCATGTAGAAGCAAACTGCAACAGCAACATGAAGGGTCGCCGACAAATGCTGACTGATATAGGAAGGAACTTCATGTTAGAGGACACCTTGCCCAATTTCAAATCGTTTCCAATAAACGAATTGAGATTTATCGCGTCAAAATACGAGGTTTCCCAAAAAATACCAAATAAGCGCGATGTGAGAACTTGTATGAGTAGGTATTTCGGTAGAGAATGTGAGGTTGAGTATTTATACTCTCCTATCCCACCCACTCTTACAAAATCTCGCATGATAAGCGATTTTGTCCGTCGATGGACAATCTACGAAAGTGTTCGCAACAATCACAACCACGAAAAACCGGAAGACGAAGATTGTCCCATTTGTATGGATTGTATGTCTACTTCCACATGGAATCCCCGCAAACTGAACTGGGACATGGTTGCGGCTAAGTCATCTGTACCAGACGCATTATTTGCTAACAATATTCGAACTCAATGTGGACATACCTTTTGTGGCGGCTGTTGGGAATTGCACGTAAGGGCAAACAGTAAGTTCGAATACCACGAGAATAGGTTTCACGAAGAACCAACTGGACGAATGGTGGTGTCTTGTCCGATGTGTCGACATAAAATGCATTATGTAAGATAACAAAATAGAAACTCATAAAAAATAGAAACAATATAAGGTGTTTTTTTTTCTATATGATGTAATTCATATTTGGTATTTTATTATAGTTGGTAATTATATATGAATACACAACTACAAATCGTGGTTGCTTACTACAATCATTTAGATTTTTTTGAAGCTATAAAATACATTAACTATTCTGAATGTATAATCTATAATAAATCATCAAATAATACATTATTACATGACAAGATAGCATATATACCATACTCAAAAATAAATACAATAGAATCGTTGGAAAATATCGGGCGAGAAGGAGAGACGTATTTACATCATATTATTAAAAATTATGATAATCTTAGTGAATACACGCTATTTATTCAAGACGATACAGACAATCATATTCATAACATTCAGGACTTTATAAATAATACAGAGAGAACTATAAATAATATGGAACCTATACATCAGTATGAGACCACGTGGGATAAAAATGAAAAAATAACAAAACGACTTATTCGGAATGGAAGGTGTCATTTATCCACATTTAGTCATACTTACACGATTCGAGATGCGTGCAAGGAGTTAAATATTGAACTGCCACCTATTTATATCACGCCAACCTGTGCATTTTTTATACTACATAAAAATACAATAAAAAAAAGGTCAAAAGAGTTTTATATTAGTATACGTACATGGCTTCTACAAAATGAGGAGAATGGGTATATATTAGAACATCTGTGGAAAATTATTTTCGATTACGAGAATACGGGCATTACTAAAAAAAAAGAACCAAAGATACCCACCACAGAATTAGTTAACAATATGGAATCTTCTATAATAACTCATTCTCTTAGGAAACACAATGCCAATTAGTAGGAAATAAATCGGCGGTGCTTGTTTTAATGTCTTTTCCAAACCAAAGCTTAGGATACGTTACAATTTTATTCGTATCGCGATTCAAGTATGCTCCCCACCAACTAAATGTACTATTGGCAATAATGTTATGATTACAACATGACATCAATATAAGTTCTTCATAATCTTCTAATTCTATTTCGCATAATTTAAATTGTATATGCGGAAAATTTATTCCCAGAAAGCACATATTTTTGTTTATTTGAATACTATCTTGTTTCTCTCCAAAACATAGAACGGTTATTTTATTAGAATCATAATTTAAATAGGAATTTGTCTTATTTATCTGTTTAATGATATAGTTCAAGGAATCAATATAATATTGTAATGGTAGAATAGGATGTGTATCTGGACCTGCTATTTTATAGTCTCCTATCCTAAAATGTAATGATATGTAAGTAGAACAGTTAAAATTAAATTTCAATTGAACTACATTTTTGTAATGATTTAAGTTCAATAGGGCAGGAATATCATTTTTAATATGTTCAAAAAAACGATAGGATTGAAAATATCCGAATAAAATTATATTTTTTTCTGAATATGGTATCTGGGTATAATTCGATTCTTCTCGGTATAATAGATTAAATGTTTTCCATAAAGCATCGCCTTTGTCTACTATATATTTATTCATATTCGACAAAAAGGTATCCCAATATACAGGACGTAGCGATGTATTGTCTACCGGAGATATATAATCCAGTTTATCCTTAGATAATACTATCTGTTTTTTGTGCTCAATTCCATACGATATACATGTAAAAAGTTGAAATAACTGATTACCAAGTCCTCCTATCAATTTAACCGTTATCATTAAATAATATTTAATGATAAAAAATAGTATCGACTTTTTACTAAACTTATATAGAAATAGAATATTTTTTTAGGATTGCTGATGGTATAAGCGTTTCTTTCATTGTTTCCAACTTCTTGAAGCACTTATTGATAGTTACTTCGCTAATTTCACTAATAGCATTAATATCCTTCTTAGTAATATTTAGTGTGAAATACTGGGAAACGAAATAAATAATGCCTGCTGCGATGGAGTGAGGAGTATTTTCGGGAATCAAATTATTCTGTTCTATGCGAACTGCGATAAACTGACATACTTTAGTAAGCTCTCCATTAACACTTAATCTACTACAGAAACGCTGTATGAAAGCAGTAGGTTTTGTCCTACAGAACGATGTTTTTTCGTTGTTTTCCATATCATTTTCCATATCATTAATAATAGACATTGCGTTCTTACAGCCTTTAGTGGCGCTGGTATTGTCCAGATTGAAAATAGTAGCAATTTCTTTTGCAGTTCTGGGATTGTCGTTTACACGACATGAAATATAAATGGAAGCGGAAATAATACCATCGCGATTTAAACCTCTAAATGTTTTTTGTTCGGATATTTTTTTGTGATAACGAATCGCGTCGTCAATGATAATTTTAGGTATTCCATGTTTAGATGCCATATTACTAATCTTTTGAAACTCATCATATTGCGATTTTTCCTTATATGGCATAGATTGCCACTCTGTGTATCGTCTAATTTTTCTCATTTCATAGGTGGTTTTTCCAGCACATATTACCTTACATCCATACGAAGATTCTTTTAACAATGGATTAATTGGCATACCACATCGTGTTGGGTCACTACCATGATTATCATCCGCTCCATAAAATCGCCATTCTGCACTTTGATCCAAAATATCCTTATAAATAATACCACATTTAACATTGGTACATCCTAAGAATCCCTCCTCTGTTATCGCCAATGAATACTTACAACTATCGCAGCTTTCTCGCTCACCATATTTTCGATATACACATTCAATTGGCTCCTTATTATTATACTCCTTGTCAAAGGCATTCCATATCTTTGCTTTATCTATTTTCGTGTTACGATTCTTCTTGGTTTTTTTTGTATCATTGGTGGTAATATTCATTAAAGTTTATTGTATTTATTATCTTATATTTAAATCAATTTTTAAATATATTATTTGATAAATAACTAGTCATTTTTTAGGTTAAATGTATTATACAAATTAATTTTATATTACCATAATTTATATGGGAAACGGTCAATCAAATAATTCAAATGAAGATAAGGGCGACACCAAATTATCAAAATCTATAGATGTAATAGCAGCAAACTATATATTAACGCAAAATTTTACGGATATGGTGAATTTAAGAGACCCGAAGTATTGTGACAATTTAGTGATTATGACATCTGATGTAATGTCTAAGAATTTGAATAATAAAGAAATCACATACTTGTCACAAAAAATAAAAGACGGCGTTGAAGTTAACGAACTTACAAATGATAGTGTTTTATATTTAAAAAAATCAAATGTGGATAAACTCGACGTTAGAACAGTCGCAAAAAAAAAGAGATTATGTAATGGGATTGCCAAATATTATATTAGAATAGCTCATATTTTCTCGGCAATTATTACCACTATCAATCCTTCTTATACCTACAAGGATTCATATGGGTCAACTGTTAAGGTTGACTTGAAAAATAAAGACACTATACCCAAAGGTACTGAGGTTAAAATAGATCGCATTAATTTATGTAGTAGACGAGTAAATGCTCTTGTAAATAATCGCGACTTTACTGGAGAGAATGGTAAAATTAAAATCAAACCCAATTTTTGTAAAATAAATTCAAAGACTGTCGATGGGATAGTAGATTCAAAATCACTTGCGGATGAACCGGGTATTCCTGAATTAGATTTGCTATACAATGATGTATATGATTTTGAATCTGGGAAATTTAAATCAATGTCCGATAATATGAAAGGTCAATATAAAACTGACCTACAGACATTCTATAGCGCGTTTACTGGAAACAAAAATATGCCGGATGATGTATCTAAATTTTCTCAAATTAAACTACGAGATTATCATAACAGTGCAGGATGTCAACCTGGAAATGTATATAATCGCGAATATGAAGGTACTACTGGTGGGAGTGAATTATTTAAACAATACGCAGAACATGTTAAAACCATGATTGAAAACGCAAACTCAAATCAAAGTAAATTATTAGAAATAATTGATAATTTATTTGTATTTACAGTAAACAACGAATCTCTTAAAAAAGAGATTACTGTAAATCCAAAATTAGATGATAAACTATTACAAGAAATGACAGACAAATCTCGCGATATTATTATTAAGATGTATGTGAAATGTGAAGAAGATTTTATAAAAGGTTTACAAATGTTCGAGGCAATTGTTGAAAATCAATTAAAAGAGGTGACAAAACATCAAATTGATAATTTAGAAAAGAAAATAGAGAATGTGCTTACAGATAGTCCTACTGATACATCAGGAGAATCCGCAACATCACCCGAACTTCCGGGAGCGGTAGCACCACCAGTAGCAGCACCAGTAGCAGTAGCACCAGTAGCAGTAGCAGTAGCACCAGTAGCAGCACCAGTAGCAGTAGCAGCACCAGTAGCAGCACCAGTAGCAGCACCAGTAGCAGCACCAGTAGCAGCACCAGTAGCAGCAATAGGTGGAAAAAAAAAAAGACAAGGGAATAAAAAAACTCGTAAAAAAATTACTATTTAAATTTATTTTCTATTTTTCTAAATATTTCATTATTATAAATTAAACTACCGGATGGTTTATATTCTTGTATAGGCTTAAACTCCTTTTTATTTTCTGTAAGTTGAGCAGGATTATGAGTATTTAATAGTATATTATCATTTGATAATGACAATGGTTTATTAGCATTTTCATTAGGATCAATTACATTTCCATGTCCGTCTAATACGACACCCATCTTCTTTTTTATTTCTGTTCTTACGTATCCAGGTATCCAGTTTTTCCAACTAATAAATATGAGATTGGGATGATAATACTTAACATAGAATCCATTTTCACGTAATTTCTCATGAATATAAGCAATACACGCTCCTTGATCGTATTTGGGTACTCCAATCATAACTTCAGGAATAACGAACCAACAATGTTGTTCGTCTATTTTTTGACGTGATGTGAGTTTAATTTTATTATGTATTCGGTTCAATAATTTATTAAATATATTCAGCTTGCTAAGGTCATTTTGCTGTTTTTTATCATATAGTTCATCCATGTTAATTTTCTCAGAAAAGTCATCTAATTCAGGTAAATTAAAGATATGAGACATATTAAACTACCATACGAAAAAAAGTTTTAAGACTAAATGCATTAATTCACTATATTTATGACAATTAAACATTTGGTAATTTCTGGCGGAGGACCAAATATGCTTCAATTATATGGAGCACTAAAATATTCAAATCAAAAAGATGTCTGGTCTATTGATAATATACAGTCTATACATGCCACTTCAGCGGGCGCGGTCGTTGCATTACTATTTATGTTAAAAATGGATTTCGAAGACATTGACAACTATATGATTAATCGTCCATGGGATACATTATTTCATATTTCAGCCCAACAACTTTTACAATTGATTACTAAAACTGGTATATTTAATATATCGGCACTTACCGAATTCGTTGCACCATTATTGAAATGTAAAGAATATTCTAATAATATTACCTTGCAAGAATTATATGACGCAACTAATATTGAGTTTTATACTTACACATCATGTTTAAACAGTTTTGAAGGAGTTACTATTTCATATAAAACACACCCAACTATGCGCGTTATAGAAGCAATATATTCCAGTATTTCATTTCCATGTTTATTTGAACCATTTCATTATGAGGATAAATGTTATTTCGACGGAGGTATGTTCTCAAATTATCCTTTAGACAAATGTATAGAACTATTAGAAAGTAATAATTCATCGAACGCACAGATTGATTACGATGAAATAATGGGAATTTGTAATATTCTTGATAAGAATATACTGGCGGATAAAAAAACTTCATCCGCAATAGAGATGAATAATATATTCGATTATTTTTTTGAGTTTATTAAAAGGGTTATTAAGAATTGCGATACCACTAAAATAAACTATAAAATTAAATATGAATTGTCCTTAGTTTTCATACCATTTACATTATCGAGTTGGAATGATTTGATAAATTCAAAAGACACACGAAAGAATAGTATGGAACTTCCAATGGAAATTATTGATAAAAAGTTAGAAAACGATTGGAAATCAACCACTGACGATGCTTAATTATTAAGCACTTCATTGATAAATCGTTCCATCGTTTCTACATCTGGTTGAGCATCAAATGTAACCAATTCGCCATTCTTAGATAATGTAATTGTAGGGTAGCCTTCAATATTGTATTTCTCTATAGCCGCCTTTACTGCTGGGTCTTCTTCGTCAGTACAATTGAAGCTCACAACCTTCATTTTATGACCGTTAATTACCTTACCATTGTATTTTTGCGCCAGTTCATCGAATGCTGGTTTTGATTTGGTACAATGAGGACACCAGTCTACATGAAACATTGTCATTTCAGCATAACCATCACTTTCGCCTCCTACATTATCTTCGTTGGAAAATTCAGTATCAGCATTATTCATTTTAGGAGCAACATACTGGTTATATACATAAATAATTGATGCTAATAAAATGCACGTAATCACAAAATACACAAGATATGATATCGGAATGTTTTTAATTTTAGAGAGAATCTCCATTGATATAATTAAACAAATAAAATAATTATATCAATACGAATTAAAGATAAAAGGGTTTATTAACTATAATGCTATATAGAACATTTCATGGAAAAATCGTATCAATTAATAAAAAAGATTTTCACAGCGATTCATCTTATTATGCTAAAATAATAGCATCTGTGTTTAATAAAAAAATAGATCAGAAAAATAACACAGTGAAACATATCACAAAATTATTAGAGTAGTATTTCATACATGATTATATAAAATAGTACATCAGTGCCATAATGGAAAATACAAGTAATACATTTTGAATGATTGTTCGTTGAATATATACATGTTTTGTTTCTAAAATATCCATTTTCAATTCTTTAATAATAGGATATGTTCCATATACAATAATAAATATAGTGTACGACAAAACCGCCAGTATAGCTAATTTTCCTATCATGTCTATAATATATGGCATCTTATCAGACGTAACTAAATAAAGTGTAATACTTACGATACCTACTAATAGAAATGTACATGAATGCTTAGTAGATTCTGTATATTGTAGTAGAAGCGATTTTTCATCCATTCTTATTTATAAATACCATATAAAAAAATGATTTAGTCAAATCCAAAATTAATGTGAAAAATGTTTTCTATGTTAATAGTAATAACAAAGAAAATGCGTAATAAAACAACCAAGAATTATAAAGGGAAAACACGAAAAAGAACATCCGTAAAAAATAAAAAACGTGCGTTCACTAAAAAACAATATAATAGTGGCGATGGAATGTTAACGACCGTTTGGGGACCAGGACTGTGGCATTATTTACATACAATGAGTTTCAATTATCCGGTCAATCCCACCACTCAAGACAAAAAATACTATAAGAATTTTATCGTTAACCTACAATATACACTACCCTGTAAATATTGCCGAATCAATTTGGAAAAGAATTTCAAACAAATGCCAATACGTCCATGTCATATGGCAAATAGATCGGCGTTTTCAAGGTATGTATACACATTACATGAACATATAAATAAAATGCTACATAAAAAATCAGGATTATCATATTGCGACGTTCGCGATCGATATGAAAATTTTAGAGCACATTGCAGTGATGATAAAGTCAAAAGCAAGATTTTCAAATTTAATAAAACAAGGAAAAATAGAAAAGAAAAAGGATGTACCACTCCGCTATACGGTAAAAAGGCAAAATGTGTTATTAAGATTGTTCCTCAGGAGGAAAAATGTAAAACACTTCAAATAGACGACAAATGTGTAAAAAAGTCTCCGGTCACTTAAAAAATTGAAATGATAAACTATCTCATATATTTACTATATACAAGCTTACATCATGTACCAAAGTCAACCACATAAAACACTTCATCAGATACAACTGGAAAAATGTGTCCAGAACGCACTTGCGTTTATTGAGACACGCACAGAACTCATTCAGTTTGTTATTGATCGCAATAGCACACTTACTGGTACCGGATTTATGTTCAGTAGTTCCCCGCTCATGACTGAAATTGGTAATGCGCTTGAAAGTGACGGGCATTCTGGGTCGTCTATGGCATTAACAATGCGCGAATGTCAGTGCATTCTTAGTGAAAAATACGATACTCTACCTCTTCATAAAAATCCTTTCCCATTTGATACTGATGCTGATGCTGATGCTGATGCCGATGATTATGATTATGATACACCCCTTGAAGTTAATATCAATGGCTGTAGTGGATGTATCGATGATCAGCCAAATCAAATGGCGCATATGGAACCTGGTGGATGTCTATATGAATATGATGACTTTGATGATATCGACCTCGTTCCACCATTTGTTCCACTCACATATAATGTTAATGATGATACACCTGAACCTAATGTAATTGAAGTAGAATCTGCTGGTATTAACGGAATCGGTAGCGATATGTTGGGACAAAATTGGTATACTAAAATGGACGATAATAATAAGGAAATCATGGATGTATGGGCTACTGCTGGTCCAGATGCCGCTGTAAAATCAATGTTTACCGCCGATGATGGTGTATCGCGCCTATCCTATTCAGAAATGCGGTCACGTTATGGTTAAAATTCTATACAAATAAAAATTCTATACAAATAAAAATTCTATACAAATAAAAATACCTTTTTTATTATCATATAAATAGATAAAACATATTTATATCATATCATGGATTATCCTGTCATTGAAAAGATTCTCGACTATAACCTTTTTGGTAATGTTGATTCCACGCGCGGAGGACCAAGTTCTGTTTTAATGGATCCACCACTTCAACACCAAGACCATTATAAATGGTTACGTGACGATTTACGTACAGATCCAAAAGTAATTACTATGTTACATGGAGAAAATAAATATACAACTGAAATCATGAGCAGTAGCGAAAACATTCAAAAAGAAATATACGACGAATTATTGTCGAATGTTCAACAAGATTACGATAGTTACCCATTTCCTCATCGTTCGAGCGGATGGGGTAGTAAATTCTACTATTTTACCAGAACAGAGACAGGGAAAAGTTACCCAACATATTGTCGTATTGACCAAGAAACGAAAGAAGAATCTGTTCTTGTAAATGTGAACAAATTAGCAGAAGGCAAAACCGCATTCGATTTATCTGGATTTAAAGTAAATGATGCCCAAACATTAATGAGTTATGGGGTCGATTTAACCGGTAACGAAAAATACATGCTTTCTATCTATAACATTGAATCTGGTGAGCAAATTGAGCATACTATACCCGAAATAGTTTACTGTTCATATAAATGGTTGGGAAATACTATTTTTTATATGCAAGGTGATGACCAGAATCGATTATACCAAGTATGGAAGTATGATATTATTTCAAAGGAACATGAACTCATTTATCAATGTAGTGATGAACTACGAAATGTATCTATTGATATTTCAGAAAACAACGATTATATGTTCATTTATGAAGAAAGTGTCGAAACAACCGATATGTATTATTTCAGTTTGAAAGAAAAAGACACTTGTACTTCCAAAACTCCTATTCATTTTACACAATATGTTACTGGCGTTAAATATCAAGTATCGTATCATAATAATAAATTTTTTATCCTTACAAACAAGGATGATTGTCGCAACTTTAAAATTATGGCTACATCTATCAGTAATACCGACATGTCCAAATGGTTTGATTTTATACCATACGACGAGAGTAAATACATTGAAGGTATCGAAATCACACATAAATACATGCTTATTGAATACAAGGAAAATGGAAATAGTTTTGTTGAGGTGTTTGATCACTTGGATGCTACCTCTCATATAATTGAAATCGCCGACACAATTAAAAATATGGGACTCGTATTATCAATTTATAATTCGGACAGAATTGTATATTACCAGAATTCCTTGAAAAAACCCATGACCTATTATGAATATGATTTGACATCCAAAGAATCAAAGGTACTTCGAGTAAAATATGTTCCTAATTATGATGACACATTATATGAAACCGACCGCATATTTGCGACTGGTCATGATGGTGTTAAAATTCCTATTTCACTCATTTATAGGACCGATATGTTTAAAAAAGATGGCACAAACCCACTCTATTTATATGGGTACGGTTCATATGGTATTACTGTTGACCCCAATTTCAGAGGGTCTATCCTGCCGCTATTGAATAGAGGATTTGTATATGCAATTGCTCACGTACGTGGCGGAAGCTTTCTCGGATATAAATGGTTTGAGGATGGTAAAATGATGAATAAATTAAACACATTCAAGGATTTCATTTCATGTGCTGAACATGTGATTCAAGAAAAATTTACCGGCAACAAAATGATCACTATTGAAGGACGTAGTGCTGGTGGACTATTAGTTGGAGCAGCATTGACAATGCGTCCTGATTTATTTAGAACAGTTATTGCTGGTGTTCCGTTTGTAGATGTAATGAATACCATGTGCGACCCCAGTATTCCACTTACCATTCCAGAATGGGAACAATGGGGAAATCCAAACGAAGAAAAATACTATGATTATATTAAACAGTATAGTCCGTATGATAATATCAAAGAGACCGCGTATCCTAATGTATTGGCTTTGGGTGGATTAAATGATCCACGTGTTGGATATTGGGAACCAGCAAAATTTATTGCCAAATTACGTGAATATAATACCAATCCTGATAGCTTATTGCTACTTAAAACTGAAATGGAACAAGGTCATTTTGGACAAACAGACAGATATAAATATCTACATGAACTTTCTTTTGATTATTCATTCGTACTAAAAACATATCAACATTAACATTAATCGTGTCGATTATATAATAAAAATATAGTATGTTTATTATATAAATATATGAGCAACAATCAGCGTATAATACCACTATGCGATACTATAGATCTTGATCCAGGCGTACAGCGCTTGTCATCAAGACGCAGTGCAATAAGACCGCCGTCGAAAATAGTCCCAGATTACATAAACAACCAAAATATGTGCAATTTATGCTTTGAAACTGATATGTTACAGCAATGTAAAGACTGTTCGACCTTTGTATGCGAAGAATGTCTTGATAAAAACAAATTATGCAATAAGTGTAAAAAAACACAGCGATTGAAAAGAACGATATTTCACTGGTTTTGTTGTAATTAATCAGATAATTGTATATCTAAAACGTATTAAATATACAATCTATCAGTATATATTAATGTCAAAGAGAGAAGTCGCGTGTGGAGTATTGTATAATAAGGAGGGAAAAATTCTTATGGGGTTGCGCCCATTGGGTAGTCCGTATGCTGGTTTTTGGGAATTTCCTGGTGGTCAACTTGAAGAAAATGAAACGATTGAAGAATGTTTACATCGCGAATGGATGGAGGAGTTAAATCTATGTATTTCTATAGACCGTGAAATATATCAAGCAGAATATGATAATTATCACTGTAGATTTTTCGCAGGGAAAATTATGGACGAAGAAAACGTAAAAATATATGTACATGAGAACATTAAGTTTTTGGATATTGAGGAAATTAAAAAACTCAAATTATTTGACGGTGATTTGGCAGTGTTAGATGCACTTTAAACCGTTTTCTCGCATTTTGTACAATATTTAATCGTTTGAGAACGATCTGGATCTATGTCTATTAGATCCGTTTCCCAAGTATGAACGCAATTATTTTGTATTTGCGAATTAATACGAGACAATAAATCTGCCCGTTTATTTATAACCGATTCGACTTGATTGGAGTGTTGAAAATACTCTTGTAATAATTGTAGATTATTGTCATCTTCATAGTCGCGTTTATTTTTATTAAATATATTGGAGTAAAAGAAATATTTATCCAGGAAACTAATTTCATATTCAATAATCTGTTTTACTGATTGTAATTCACTATTAATATTATCCATTTGTGATAATATTAATACATGCTAACTTTTTATATGAGTTTGTCTAATCATTGTTTCTTCGTATTTATATTATGATTTATTCATAATAATATAAATGAAATTATATGTTATTTTTGTGGTTTATAATAAAAGTAAATAAAATTGGACTACACGCTTAATTGGAGTAAGCAAGACCACCCATACCACTCATGATACGAAGGACGTTGTAGTTGGTAGCATAGACACGGACCTTAGCAGTCTTGGTACCCTCAACAGTGGCGTTACTGAGAACAAGTTGAAGGGTAGCGTTATCAATACGAGAGAAATTACATGTGCCAGAAGGTTGGTGTTCCTCAGGGCGAAGAGCAAAGGAGTAAAGATTGATACCGGTGTCAGGGTTACGGGTGTGGTGTTGGAAAGGTTGGACGAGGTCGAAGTAAGTACCTTCACGCTCAGAGAAACGATCTTGACCGTTAAGTTGAAGCTTAGCGGTAACAACAGGGTTCATACCCCAGCAGTGAAGCTTGATGGCAGATTCGGAAAGAACGAATGTACCGGCATCGGATACACCAACAAGGCTTGAATCGGCAGAAGCGACGTTGAATTGAGCATCATTGTAACCTTGAGCACCAGCAGCACCTCTGGCAGCGGGAGTGTTAGTGGCAGATGAAGCATTCCATCCAGGTCCACCGATAGCATTAAATCCAGCGCTAAATCCAGCGGCAAGAGAAGCAGCAGCAGTAGCAGCAGTAGCAGTAGTAGTACCAATAGAACCACCAAGAGAACCAGCAGCAGTAGTAGCAGCAGCAGAAGCAGCAGTAGCGTCAAACTGACCGGGACCAGCTTGTTGGAAAAGACCCTTAGAATCGATGAAAGCAGAACCGGTACCGACACCAGCGGGTGTTCCGGCAATAGACTCCTTAGAACCGTAAGCATGGATAGCGGAAGGAAGAGCATCAAGGGCATCAGTGTAGTTGAAAGGTTGGGCGCCAAGAAGCTTGAAAAGAGTTTGGGTGCATTCGAGGGAAGCACAGTAATCTACATTTTCATCAGGTTGGACAACCCAGATAAGTTCCTTACAGGGATGATTGAAATTGAGCTTGATCTTGTTACTGGATGAACCAACAGATTCATCACCAGTGAATTGAAGTTGCTCAATGAGGTACTCGTGAGGGTTTTGTGCCATTCTACGACGTTCATCGGTGTCAAGGAAGACATAATCGACGTAAAGAGAAGCAGCAACCAAAGATTGAGCGTAAGCGCTGGTAACCTTAGGGTTAGAAATACCAGTTGAGCATTCAAGAGTAGAGGCAGCCCACAAGCATTCGTCAATAGGACGAATGTCAAGGTTGATCTTGACTTCGTGGTATTGAAGAGCAATCAAAGGAAGGGCAAGTCCGGGATTACGGCAAAACCAGAATTGGAAAGGAATGTAAAGAGTTGTCTCGGGAAGAGCGTTACGGGGAGCACACACTTGACGAGGAGCATTGGAGGTACAGGGACCATCGACAGCAGCGAAATTGGGGTCGGTGATGTATGTAAGTTGAGTGGTGTGACCAATCATGGCGTTGTAACCACGTTCTTGTTCAGCAGAGATAGTAAGTTGATTCCAGATGTGCATCCAGTCACCATATTGACGGTCAATACGTTGACCACCAATCTCGACCTCAACTTGAGAGATAAGTTGATGTCCGGGAAAATCTAACCAACGAGAGAAAACATCACCAGTAGTGTTTTTCATGTTTTGGTTGATTTCAGGGAGAGTTACCTGTAAGTATGTTCTGTAAGCAAGATCACCATTTCTGGAGACTGTGCAGGTGACACGGCGACCGAAATCGGCTTGACCGTTAAAAGTTTGTTCAATAGATTCCATTGCGAAATTTGTATGACGACGATAGGTGACTTTCCAGAAAGTAATTTGAGGATTGCCAGTAAGATAAACATCTTGTGCGCCATAAGCGACTAATTGCATGAGACCACCTCCCATTTTTTATAATATTGCTAAAGAAAAAAAAATTTTCATTTTGCTATTTAATTCATATTACTATTCAAACCTAAATTATTAATGTCAAAATTATCTTTGATAAATCTACGTAAATAACTATCCAACATTATTTCTTTTTCCCCTTCATGTTTTTTAATAAAAATATACTTATCATCATTTTTGCTAATTGTCCATCCTTTTTCCAATGCGTTGTATAAAAAAGCCATTTTTTGCAGGGTAACATAGTCTATTTCCATTTTTTCTGCGTTTTTAATTTTTATATTTGTATCCATTTAATTAAAAATATATTAAAAGATATTAATTTTACCTTAATAAGTATTTTAAAAAGAGTTATTAATAACTATATAAAGTGAATGCCTTCTTTTAAACCTAAAACTAACAAAAAAATTGTTATAAACCAGAAAAATATTACTACTCTTGACAGTAAACATGAAGAAATTCTTCAAGGTTTAAATGATGACGAGTGTAGTTTACCTGATTTAAAACAACAATTATTTATTTTAGAAGAAGAATTAAACGCCGATGATACATTATTGGACAGAAAATTAGATATCGGGGACGAAATTAAAGTGCTAAAAATAAAGATGAAAAAAATTAAAAAGGAAAAGAAAAAATATTTATTGGATAATTCAGGATATGTATTTGATTATTTCGAAAATAAGAAGAAAATTTCTGAAGGTGGTAATATTACACGAGTATTAGACTCTTTTTTCAAAATAAAAACTGACGACAGTCAAAGATCCGAAGAAGCCCAAAGTTCCAATAATTCGATTGTAAATCAATATTTATCAAATATTGATACTGCTTTTTTCGATATTAACAATTTTATTACCAATAGCGATATTTGTAAAGCCTGTCACAAAGGAGAACTCATACCCGCTGAACATGAAGGTCTTATAATATGTAATAACTGCAGTATTTCATCGAAATATATCATTGAAAATGATAAACCATCATACAAAGAACCGCCCAAAGAAGTATGTTTCTATGCGTACAAAAGAATTAATCATTTTCGCGAAATATTGGCGCAATTTCAGGCAAAAGAAAGTACGCAAATTCCACCGGAAGTATTGGAAAATATCAAATTGCAAATTAGGAAAGAACGCGTCGAAATTATCCATCTCACAAATAAAAAGGCGAAGGAAATATTGAAGAAACTCGGATATAATAAGTATTATGAACATATTCCATTTATTAAAGATAAATTAGGTATTAAACCTCCTATTATGAGTCAAGAATTAGAGGAAACCTTGTGTAATCTTTTTATGGATATTCAGGCTCCATATGCGAAATATTGTCCGGACGATAGGGTTAATTTCTTGAACTATTATTACACTGTTTATAAATTATGTGAATTGTTGGACCAACGACAATTTCTACCATTCTTTCCAATGTTAAAAGATAGAGAGAAACGTATTGAACAAGATGAAATATGGAAAAACATTTGTTGTGAATTAGAATGGGAATTTATACCCACTATTTAATAGTTAAACAACGTAAAAATATAATGTTGTATATAATAAAATGATGAATATCTTTTTATTATTAACCGGTTTATTCGGAGTTACCGCCCGATTTAATGAGTTCGTACCTTTATTGGACACAGAACAATATCAAATACAACATATTGGAAATACATCTTTACCAGAATCATTTTCATGGAGCAACGTAGATAATGTAAATTATTTGACTAAAAATCTCAATCAACACATACCTGTTTATTGTGGCAGCTGTTGGGCTCACGGAAGTGTAAGCGCATTATCTGATAGAATCAAGATTATGCGCAAAGCGGCTTGGCCCGATATTAATCTTAGTATTCAATTCTTATTGAATTGCAGAATGGGAGGTTCTTGTAATGGTGGCGACCATTTAGCCGCATATAAAGCGATTCATGATTATGGATCTATACCGTATGACGACTGTATGATATATCAAGCATGTAGTATAGATTCTAAAGAAGAAGGATGTAGTGACAAGTCAATGTTTGAATGTACATCAACCAATATATGTAAAACATGCGACACCTTTACATCGAATGGAGGGACATGTAGCCCTATCTTACAATATCCTAATGCCACTATCGAGAGTTTTGGAGCAGTGAAAGGTGCATCTAATATGATGACAGAGATTTACAAGAATGGACCTATTGCTTGTGGAATAAACGCCGAAGGAATCGTAGATTATGCTGGTGGTGTATTAGATGTGCCAAGAACATTGAAAATGATCAATCATATTATTTCTATTGTAGGTTGGGGATATGACGCTACTCTCGATAAACAGTATTGGATTATCAGAAATTCATGGGGTTCTTATTGGGGTGAACTTGGATTTATGAAATTAGTATTAGGCGAGAATCAGTTAGGTATTGAAAAGACGTGTGCCTTTGCAATGCCTGGAAATTGGACTATGAATAATGTACCCTGTTTCGAGGATGGTAGTAATTGTAATTAATCCATTAATATTGAATTTAGATTGGAATGCCATGAATTCATGTGTTCTTTTTTAAACTTGTGAAGTTGGATGATTTTTTCCAGATCTTCGATAGAGGAATCGAACTTTGATTCATCGCAATATAAACACGCATATCCTTTTCTCGAACACTTGGACCGCACAAATACAATCGGTTTCTTCTTTTCTGATTGACTATTCATTTTTTGTAAAGCGTCTAATAATGACTCGTATTCGTTTACCACTTTTACTGTAGATTGTAAATAGTCCATAAAACTATCGTCTAATTCATAGGAATGATTCAATTTATAACTGATCATTAATGATATAATAATTAAAGATTTAATATATCATTATTTTTCATAAAATAATATTTATGAGCAGGCGAATTAATTATTTAGCGGGGAAATCCAACAAGATTAGCACCAATACCGAAGCCAGCACCAGAGCGAGCAGACACAGCCATGCTGGGAACGTATGTATCTAAAATAGAGAATGTTGCGGCAGCAGTGAGAGCGATTAATGCAACCTCATCTAAGTTAAGAGCCTTCTTGGGAATAGCATAGGCAGCAAGAGCTACCATTACACCTTCGACTAAATACTTAATTGCTCTTTTGACGAGTTCACCTAAATCAACGAATTTGTTATCCATATTATAAATATAATTAAGAAAAAAATATATATATATTCGTTAAAAAACTTAAAAGTTATTAGATAAGGATACTAAATGGAACAATCCAGAACCACTCCTTATGAACCTATGTTAACTACCGAGGGTAGTACAAACCCTAAATATGTGGACCTTTTAGAAGAGGATAAAGCCATTGCCGGACAGAAATTTGCGTGTATCTCATTTGTATCTCCCGAAAATATTTTGAAGAACAAAGAACTTTTTATTTTCCAAGAGTTCCTAAAGGGCTGGGACTTATCTAAATCTATCGAAAAGTTTCAGAAATTTACTGGTTTTTTGTCCTATAAGTACAATTTAAATGGACAAAATGTTATGACCGATTTAGAAGAATTTATTAAGACTGAAAAAACTTCTTTATTTGATACCACACTGGAGGATGAATATAAAACATTTATTGATAAAAATGAATCGAGAATGAATGATTCTTTTAACGATACATATAACTTTCAAACATCAACACGTGGCATTAAAGTACGCGGTGTATATCCCACTCAAAAAGAAGCAGAACTTCGTTGTAAAATGCTTCGCGAGATTGACCCTAATCATGATGTATACGTTGGACCTGTTGGACTTTGGATGCCATGGGAACCTGAAGCTTATAAGACTGGTCGCGTTGAGTATCTTGAAAACGAGCTCAATCAGCTTATGCATGAGAAACAAACGAATGAAGACGAGGCTAAAATGGAATTCGACAAACGTCTTCGCGATACAAAAATGAAGGCGATTGAAGAGAACAAAAAACTCGCGTCACAAACAGGAAATAAATTATCGCAAAATGTCGATTCTAACGGAAATCTAATTGGTGTTAATTTGGATGGGTCTAATGATGATATTAGTGTCGCAGATATCAGGAAAGAATTATTTGAAAATGAAAATGTGGTAGTTGGAAAACATGATTATGGACTAAGTGAATTGGAGAAAAGTGGCACTATCACTATTGATCGTGTCAATAATACTATTACTGATAATTTGAACGGTCTTGCAGCTCAAACAGCCATTGATACCGCGCATAATGTTACTTCCATTACAATTGGCGATACTGAGCCAGTAATATTAAAAACTGCCGAACAACTAAGTGAAGATGTCATGCATAATGTGACATCCATCACAATTGGCGATACTGAGCCAGTAATATTAAAAACTGCTGAACAACTAAGTGAAGATGTCACGCATAATGTGACTTCCATCACAATTGGCGATACTGAGCCAGTAATATTAAAAACCGCCGAACAACTAAGTGAATCTACTACACAAACCGTAGGTACTTCTGAATCTATCACATTCACTACTGGTGTTTCGAGCGAGAAGTAAATATAATTACCTGTAGTTTTATATAAATTAATTTTTATATAAAACGTATTTAAAGATTGTCTTGTATTTGATGTTATAATGAGTAATATTTGCATTGGAATAGATCTGGGAACAACATATAGTTGCGTAAGTGTGTGGCAAAATAATACAGCGGAAATTATTGCAAATGATCAAGGAAATAGAACAACTCCTTCGTTTGTTTCTTTTACAGAGCACGAACGTCTTGTAGGAAATGCGGCAAAATCGAATAGTACAGCGAATCCTACAAATACCGTGTTTGATGCAAAGCGTCTTATTGGTCGCAATTTTGATGATCCTACCGTACAGAAGGATATTGAACATTTCGCTTATACAGTAAAAAGTACACCAGACAATAAGCCTCTGATTGAGGTAACCTATAAAAATGAACTAAAACAATTTCGTCCAGAAGAAATTTCGTCCATGATTCTTGTTAAAATGAAAGAAGTCGCTGAAAGTTATCTTGGTACATCGGTAACTAATGCTGTAATTACTGTTCCTGCATATTTTAATGATGCACAACGTCAGGCAACCAAAGACGCTGGAATTATTGCAGGACTAAATATATTGCGTATTATTAATGAGCCTACTGCTGCTGCTATTGCATACGGATTAGATAAAAAGTCAAAAACCGAGACAAATGTTCTTATTTACGATTTGGGCGGTGGTACATTCGATGTATCTTTACTTTCCATCGAAGACGGTGTATTCGAAGTAAAAGCTACTGCCGGCGATACTCATCTTGGCGGCGAGGACTTCGATAGAAGATTAGTTGAACATTGTATGACAGATTTCAAACGTAAAAACAAAATCGATATAACTGATAACAAGAGAGCGATGCGTAGACTACAAACCGCATGTGAAACTATGAAGAAGACATTATCGAATGCTACGGTTGCAACGATTGAAATCGATGCATTGGCGGAGGGAATTGATTATAACACTATTATTAGTCGCGCTAAGTTCGAAGATTTATGTTCGGATTTGTTCAGAAAAACAATCGACCCAGTAGAAAAGGTAATTTTGGATAGTAAAATCAGCAAGAGTGGTATTCATGAAATCGTTCTTGTAGGTGGTTCTACCAGAATTCCTAAAATTCAGGAATTACTGTCAGATTATTTCAATGGTAAAGAGTTGTGTAAAAATATTAATCCCGATGAAGCAGTTGCTTATGGGGCTGCTGTTCAAGCGGCTATTCTATCCGGCAATAAAGACGAAAGGCTGAATGAACTACTTTTACTGGACGTGATTCCATTGTCACTTGGAGTGGAAACCGCTGGCGGAATCATGACACCTGTTATTAATAGAAATAGTACTATTCCTATCAAAAAATCACAAGTGTTCAGTACCTATGTAGATAATCAACCAGGCTGTACGGTTCAAGTATTCGAAGGCGAGCGTCAATTCACCAAAGACAATAATAAATTGGGCGAATTTCAACTGAGTGATATTCCAGCAATGCCTCGCGGTGTACCCCAAATTGAAATTACATACGATGTAGATGCAAATGGCATTCTACATGTGAGTGCTGAAGAGAAATCATCCGGCAAGAAGGAGAAGATCGAGGTCACTAATGACAAAGGTCGCCTTAGTGCCGAAGATATTCAACGAATGGTAGATGAGGCAGAACGATTCAAAGAATCAGACCTCAAACTCAAAGAGCAATATGAATCTAAGTCTTCGCTTGAAACGGCTCTATTTGGTGCAAAGGATATAGTAAATGATTCGCAAAAAAATAATAAATTGGAGGAAGATGATATTAGCTCTATTTCAGAAAAGGTGACGGAATTCCAAGAGTGGTTGGATAATTCTACGAATGAAGAATCATCTGTATACCATGAAAAGAAAACCGAATTGGAGCAATTCCTACAACCATTTGTGATGAAACAGGCAGCAGCATCTAATATTCATGAAACAGATGATACGGATGACCCGGTTGACGTATCAGAAATGGAGGAGGAATGGTCGCCATCAATTGGTGATGTGGATTAAAGATGTTAACAAAAATTGAATCGTTTTAATATAGTATACTCATAGGTATAATGGACCAATCAGATTCAAATTCTTACTACGTAAAACATAATGTTGAATTCAAAGAGTATTCTATGCAGCAATATGTATATCATTTAGGTATTGTAAATGTCCCCGAAATTATTGAATATGACGCTATTAGTAAGATTATGATTATGAGGAAAATAGATAATAATAATTTATCACATAATTATGGCGAAGATGCTACAGATATTCCTGATGAACTATTTGAACAAGTCGTCAGAATAGTACAAACTCTTGTATCACATAATATCGAATATCCCGATTTAACTGGGTATAATTTTGTAGAAGATAATGACGGTAAAATTTGGATAATTGATTTTGAACATTCATTGGTCACATTGTCAAAATCGATTGATAATATTAATATATTAAATATTTGTAACGGCGACAAAGAATGGAACCCAGATTTCAGATAATTTATAAATTGAAATGAAATAATTCAAATTATAAATAACAAATGGTAAAAATAAGTAATACTTATTTAATTATGGGACAAACATATAAATTTTACACGTGTATTCCCTATAAGAAATCACTAAAAACATTCACTGGTACATATATAGAGACCAGTTGTGGAAAAATGCACGTTTTTGGATATAAGGATAGTAGTATATGTATGAAACAACATGAATTATGGACAGTTCCTATAGAGTGGATTACAGATGTCATGGTAGTATCAGATGAATAATTTATGATAGTTACTTACATGATTTACCATGATGATTTTTTAACACTAATTTTTGGACCTGCGCTTTTTCGTCGTGCTGAATTTGGATCATATGATTCATCTTCATCGTCCGAATTAAGATTCTTGGATAGTTCCCAGAATTCTTTGGACCCTAAACGGAAATCACTGTGATTTTGTGCCTTATACCAGAAAATCTGATCATGTAATTTGTTCGTTTTGGCATTATTATTAATCACCAAACACTCATAATTTTCTGTACATTGATCCATGACTTGACAAAACGATTCGAACGTCGGAAACATGCCTGCATAATTCTCCCAAATTCGCTTACGATTTGTAATATAAGGTTCGCGTAAAATAAATACATAATCGATATTCGTTCTTAGATTAGGTGGTATACCTAAAGGATATTGCATTGTAATAATGAGTAGAATCTTCCAGTGACGTCCATTCATAAATAATAATCGCATCAATTTATCTTTTGACCACGATGAATCGTATAAGCAATCATCTAATATAACAAATGCTCTTGGGTCAATAGTGGTTCTTTTGTATGCTTCTACTTCTTTTTTCATTTGTTTCATTACTGTCCTCTGTCTCTTAAGAATATTTTCAATAATAGCTGTATTATATTCATCATGAATGAATAATTTTGGAACATGGCTACTATAAAATCCATTCCCTGCTTCTGTTCCTGAAATAACAGTACCTATAGGAATATCTTGATGATAGAATAATAAATCACGAACTAAAAAAGATTTACCAGTATCACGACGACCTATCAATACAATAACAGGACCAGTACTACCGTTTTTATCATCCGCATGAAACTTAATATTTTTCATGTCAAATTTTCTCAATTCTAATGTCATTACTTTTATTTAACAAAAAAACTATTCATAAAAAACGAGATAATAAGTTAAAACATTAGAGAATTTATATATTCAAAGGTTAAAGAATTAATGTTCGAAATGAACTATATTAAGGATAATAGCTGTGCTGATTTCTCTGAACCTTTAAATGTGACAAATATTCAAAATTACAACCCGATTTACAATTTGTTTTTTAAACTAAACGAGTCAAACTATAACAATATTCAATTAAATGAACAATTTAAACTACAACAAATAAAAAATCGTGTCAATCACAATTGTTTCTCATGTGAACTACAAACAACCGACACATCGATAATTACAAATAAAGACATGTTTATCAAATTTTCACCTATCATAGATCCTACAAAGTATCTCATAGGTAAATATAATACTGAAAATAATGACCTATTTAGTCTACCTTCAATAACTGAAAGCAACGATATTATATCCAACAAAAAAAACGCTTACAATAACTCAGCATACACCGACGGATTCTTTTCATTTCTCTCCAGTAAATTATTACACAAACATGATGTTTTAAATGCAAATGACTATTATGGTTCCTTTATAGCCAATCAGAAAGATTTCCGCTATAATGTATTCGATGATATTGAATATCTATGTGAATCCGACTTTTTTCATGATAATAAAGATGTATTATTCACATTAGATGAAGCATTCTATGATGAAGCTGATAATAATGATAGTAGAAATAACAAAAAAAAAATACAGATTAATAATAATAATAATATTTCATTAAAATCTGTTGAAGCGTTTAATGATGATATATACGATAATATGTTTACTCCTTCGATCGAATCTGAGAATGATAGTAATATTGATGAAACCGTTATATTGGATGACAACCTGACGGAAAATGCTCTCTCTTCCATAAATTTAAATAAGTTATCGAATAGTAGAGGAAGCTGTAAAACATGTTCGTCACATTCATCATCATGTTCATCCAGAACATCTGTTACAGATAATAACGATAATGAAAGTATGTCTGGTAGTGATATTGAATCACTCAATGATATGTCTTCTTGCGAGTCAGATGAATCAGAGGAAGATGAAAATATTTACGCGTATATACCAGATTTTCCTGTTAATATAATCGCTCTTGAAAAATGTACAGATACATTAGACGCATACATGATGGATGATGACGTTTCTGATAAAGAATGGTCAGCGCTATTAATGCAAGTGATTTTCACACTTTTAATTTATCAAAAAACCTTCAGTTTTACACATAACGACCTTCATACTAATAATATTATGTATATTGAAACAGACAGACAATTCATGTATTACAATTTTGCCGGAAAATTCTACAAAGTACCCACGTTCGGTAAAATATGGAAAATCATTGATTTCGGGCGTGCAATATATAAGTATAATAATCAAGTCATTTGTAGTGATTGTTTCGGAAAGAACGGAGATGCCGACGGACAATATAATTGTGAACCTTTCTTTAATGATTCCAAGCCCAGATTAGAAACCAATATGAGTTTCGATTTATGTAGGTTAGGATGCTCATTATTTGATTTCTTTGTGGATGATATTGTTAGTATGAAACGTGGTAAGTTATCTCCTATCGAAAGAATTATAGTTGACTGGTGTTACGATGATAACAATAAAAATATATTATATAAAAAAAGCGGCGAAGAACGTTATCCCGAATTTAAGTTATACAAAATGATTGCCAGAAACGTTCATAAACATACTCCTGAGCAACAATTGGAACATGATGTATTCATAGAATTTCAAGTAACAAAAAAGAAATTGAACAGTAGCGCATTGAAAAAAATAATGTATATAGACAATTTGCCCAATTACAGCCTATAAATTAATTATTAGTCGTAGAGAGAAAATAATGTAAACCCAATATTTTACATTATTTATTCATTTTATCGTACACGGTATTATTTAAAACGCAGGATCTCCCGTAAACGCAGGTGTTTTTATAGTTCCTCCACTAATGGTACTCCCTTGTGACATATCACCCATTTGGTCGACAATAAAATTAGCCAAATACACTCCTAAAAATACAAACACCGCATCTTTCATAAGTAATTTAATCGGTTTATCATCCTTATCAATATATTTCATTTCAATAAAACGAATTATTAGATATACTGTTGCACTTGCTAATGATAATGTTAAAATATCACTCATTTAATTTGTATTAACATTATCATTATTCCGGTTTTACGCATTTAACTAAGAATTTCAACCCCATCTAATACAACTAAATCATTATTGGTATCGGGACTACTACTTGGAGCTCCTAAATCTTCAAAGTTTAATTGGACTGTGTCCATTGAAATTTTTATCTTTTCATCGTCATCATCTATACTCGCCAGTTCTTCTAATTTTCTTGCCTCGTTTCTTTCGTTACTAATCATTTCAAGACGCTCTACACTTTTTGGAGCATTCACATCTTCCTCATTCTTATTGACATCGATCATTTTATCAATATCAGAAAATTGAAGTCCTTTTTCCAAAACTACGTCACTCTTTGATTCAGATTCTATGTCATTTATTTCTAATGAAACACCTGAATCGGTTTCGTCTATTTTTACATTGTCATCCGTTTTCAAAACCATTTGATCTTCTTTCTTTGCATTATCAATAATTTCAGTAATTTCACTATGCAAACTTGAATCATTATCAACATTACTATTAGATATGTCCTCCTTGTTTTCAATCAACGTCTCATTTGCTTCTACCTCCTCTTCAACACTTTCTTCCAAATAAGAACGCAGAATATGCTCTACCGGAATAGTCTCACGCACTGCATTCACAATACATTCTTTAATAATGAGCTCAAGTTCTCGATTGTTCTTTTGGACCTGTAGAGGAGGAATATCTTTTTCAAACAAATAAATATTTGTATATAATTTACGCGCTACGTGAATATACGTTTTGTGTATAAAATCCTTCATTTTTGGAATATTTAAGTCTATCTTCTTCTGTTTTTTACCTACACGAACACACGTAAGAGCTTTCAATTGAATAATATGAACACATGTGATCAAATCCTCAATATATCCACATGAACTTTTTTCAGTAATTCGATTCACTTCACTTTGAATCATCTCATCATTCCACTTAGGAATTCTACTAATAAAATTCTGAAATGTCATCAAGTATTTATCCTCCTCGTCAGCTTCCATACACATCTTATATGCTTCTGTGTAAATAGACTTGAATCCTTCTTGGATGAAAGGAGAAATTATGTTAATCAGCCGAGTTACCCACTCATTTTTTGATTCTTGTAAACTGGTTACGTTAAAGTCATCCATTTTACATAAATGAAATATTTTCTAAATCGTCATTATTACGTATTAACATGAAATTAAAGATAGAGAACATAAATAACTTTTCATTTCTAAACTCCTTTTTGGTCTTTTCAAAAAAAGTTAATAAGGTATATTTTTTTAGTGGTTCTATATTTTTACAATTTTCTATATATTTCAATATATCAATACTTGATATACCTTTGTCGTAAAATTTATTCGTCATCTTTATTAGTTCTAAATTATCTGTAATCTTATGTATTCCATTCATCTGTTTTTTTACATAATCGGTTATACTCTTCACAACAGTAGTCGGTTTACCATATATTTCATCCAGTTTATATGCATGCAAATTTACAGATTCATTCTTAATTATAGGTAGAGGAACAAATATATCGCAAAATCTTGATAATATGGGTCGCAACAATTTCGATTTGTCCTCCACTACAATGAAAAAACGAGTAGAATGACTAAATAGTTCAATACACCGTCTAAGTGCTGACTGAGCATCAATTGTTAACTTATCGGCATTTAAAAGAACGATACTTTTGAACGTTTGCATATTACTGATGCTATGAATATTCGTTTTCGAAAAAAACTTCAAGTCCTCGCGAATAAATTTTATTCCTTTTCCGTGCCCACAATCAATATTCATCACATAATTCTTTATTATTTTCCTATCATTATTATAAATCTTCTTTATAAATGAGTCAACCAATGTTCTTTTACCAGAACCAGGTGGTCCGTGAAAAATGATATTAGGAATTTTATTCACCTGGATAAAATAATCTAATTTGTCATTTATGTGTGTATGAACATTAAGAATCGTGCTACTCATTACTTATATACGAATACTTATTTTTAATATGTATTTATAACGTATGTTTATTTTAAACGATGAGCTCAAAATAAACATGATTTTATTATAGTCATTTATCGCGTACTACTTAGACTATGTGTATACGGATTGTTTTTGAAAGCAGACAAAATATCTGGTTGAATACGCTCACACGAAACGTTTTGATCATATTGTTGAGGTCCACTTATTTTACCGAAACTGGTGGAATTGGGAATACTTGAAGGCATATTCGGAGAAGTAAGATGATTATTATTTGTTCCACGACCAGTAGCCACATTCATATTCATCTGATTATTAAATGTATTTGTATTACCTGATGGGGTATAAGAAACAGACTGTTTATTATTATTGTTTCGTTGATTGCGTTCTGGGTCATTCATACGATGTCCTTGTCCAGTAGACATGGGATTACCATAATCATTATATGAAGTAGTAGAACGCTGGGTTAATTCCGCTACAGGTTTATCCAACATATAACCATCAGAGGTTTGTCCTTGAACATTCATATGGAATTTGGAATCACCTGTCATCTCCTTAATTGTTGTCTTAGGTTTATCAGCGGGATTAATAACGTATTCACCGCCTGCTCCATATTTCTGAATATTACCACTCAATCTGTTATTGCCGACTGTATTCTCTTTACGAGAAGGTCTCAATATATCAAGTAAAGGAGCAATAACAGCACCTAAGGCAGCTTGAACACCACCCAATTGGGTAGAAGGCTGAGTCGTATTACGATTATTTGGTTTAGATATAAAACTGTGCTTACCATAATCCGCATCCGTTGCAGAACTACCACCACCTCTTGATGGACCTCCTAAAACAGATCCATATACATGATCTCGCGCAGGCTCAGTATAATTTTCATTAATTTTCGCCTTCTTGTAGTTACCAGCAGCAATACCTTGATACTCCATACTGGTTTCTGACCGATTCTCAAATGGCATTACTTCCATAGCACGAGATGTAGGTCCTTTCTCTAAACCAGTTGTAGTCATGTATCTTTCAGGACCATTTGAAAAATATGTATCTGGGGCATATTTTTCTACATTACCAATCTGTCCACGTTCTGCCATACTGGACAAAGCAGGACCAGCAGGACCTTCGTGATTTTGAAGTCCATATGAAACTTTGGGGTTAGTAACAACACGTAAGTCATCTACTGTTTTTGGTTGCCATTGATCACGGGCTTCCATACCAGAATTGAACCCGGCAGTACCCTTTGACCCATACCCTTGATTTAGTCCAGGTCCAACTTGTTCCGACTCCCATGGCTTTACATTCGCCATCTTTGTACTGGGATTAACACGTGTTCTGTAAAAATCTGTCATGTTGGGAGCTCCATTCGCCCATTGAACATTGTCTTCAGGTTTAAAAAGAGCACCTCGTTCTTTCTTCTTCATATGCTGCGATCCAGCACCTGTTTTTGAATCTAAATTAGACTCTGTAGTCAAGTGAAAATTCTCGCCCAAAGCACCAAATCCACGCGCCTTTGAACCAAAGAAAGGTTTCATATTGCTATGTTTGAAATCAGTTACATTTAATGGCTCCCCAGTTAATGAGTACTGATCTGTAGGTAAATTACTACCAACATCCTTCTCCTGTTGTCTCGCATCAGTTTTATACACATCCTGATTAAAATATTTATCAGATGCTTGATTTGGATTTACATATTGATTTACATTTGTTGCCAAATCTTCGGTTGATTCAACCGGATAATTATTAGTAGGCGTATTACTATTGTTACTATTTTTATCGTTTGTCTTAAATGCCTCCTTATTATTTTGATTTGATATTGTATATAATCCTCCTAGACCGATTAGTGCAACAAGACCAGCTTCCATTTTATAATAAAACAATATAATTATTTTGACTTTCTTAACAATAAATTAATAATAGAAAATACTATTATGGATTTATTTACAAAGTATCACAACTTCGTGTTTTACAAACAGTACTATTTCCATTCATGAAATTATGAACTGGTAATCCTTCCTTTGTATTGTTTTTAACACATGGAACATTAGGACTATAGTAATCTTTCTCTAAGATACGGGTGCTTAAATTATTATGAAAAGGAATACATGTATGTTCTTGTGGATTTAAAGGCAATATACTCCAATGAGGTTGTTCTAAATCACGAGCAGTCCATGCCGGCATAATGGCTCTCGACTGTTCTGTGTAAGGATTACTTACTCCAGAAGGAACTTGAACAGACTTCACCCTATTTTCTAAATAATTGTCCGTTTTCGCACAATCACGGTTCAAACTTCTTGTCATTCCTTTCAAATCACTCTCTAAATTTACGGTATTTGTATGGTAATTGGCTCCCCATTTCTGTAGACGAATATGAGGGTCAGATTCATAATTCACATTATCACCAGGACCAGGCACATTTAAATGGTATCGACCAGTGAAGGTTGAAATTTGTAAATCTTTTTCAATTCTAAGCTGACTACTTTTTATACTGGTTAACGACATTATTTTATATATATCTTATATAATAATTTTCTTAAGACATAAAATAGGGTCGTTGTTTCTTTTCAACAACTAATTGATCAGGTAATATCATAGCACCACGATCGTAAAATACAACCTCAGGTATTTGCTTCATGTTTACTATCACAGGTGCTTTGGGTTTTACTAAATTTGTGGAATCGATACCACGTAATTCTGATTCAATATCAATACCATTATGCGACTGTTCATGAATAGAAAATTTGGGTGGCGCTAAACCACAATTAGGTGTGGCTGGCATATTCGATTTGCCATAGTACTGACTATGAGTATATGCTTGTGCTAATTCAAAATTACGTTGTTCCAATTTATAGTCTGTAGATGTATTGTTATTTCTGGTAGATGCCATTTTATATATTGTTTATTATTTTATTTTTCAATAAATCACACATTTTCAATGTAGAAGCATCATCTTGTTTCAATACACTACATAGTATCTTATGAAAATCACCGAAAAAATCATAACTGTGTAAGTAGGTAAAATTAAATTCGTTATCATCTGATATCCAATTCGGCTTCTTATCCGATTTCATAATATCACTGAACATAGTTAGAATATTTCGGTCCGTTTTAACATGTTCATATAGATCCCGCTGTCTTACACATAGCGTTAGAAAGGCTTCATCCAAATTATTATCCTCCATTATAATATTATATGCATTAAATATCATTACACGATATTCATCATCGTCGTCATCATAAGATACTACACAATCGTGATTATAGTTCACCATATAAAATATAATATGCCTTATATTTTATATTCATTTTTTGATATAATCACTTATTTGTTCTTTCCTGTGAAATAGTCATAATCTTTTGTTAATTCACGAGAAGGTAATCCACCACGAATCCAACCTTCAGCAGCAACACCTTCTACCAAATTAGCAGGATTATTAACAGTAGATGCTAATGAGGGAATTAACTCCGGTTGAGATAAAGGAATATAAGATTTCTCAGAAGAAGGATCAATACTCTTTCTACTCGAATGTTGTTCCCCTTGTACTAATTGGGACTCTAATACTGGATTACCAGCACCACGTCCCAAGAACGGAACAGTCTTGTATGGTCGCTCCTGTAAATCAATACGACAACGAGGATTTGTTTGAACTGATCCAATCAATAGATTGGAGTTAGTATCTACATTACAGCCATCAAGAGCCATTTGCTTTGGTCCACTATAGTTAATATTCGGTTGTGATAGCGCCATGTCCATGCTGTTTTTCATCAAGCAATCGGAAGCCCCAAAATTTGTAAGCATATAATTTGCATTTTTTGTGCTTTGTTGGTTTCTTTGACTTAAGTCACAATTGTCATTACCAATTCGCGACATATTATTAAAAGTATAATCATTAACTGAAGCCATTATTATTACTATAATAATATATTATATTTACTAAACCGTCGGAATTAATTTCCAGGATATTTATTATAGTTGTTTCTATCACATGCCAAACTATCACCATCTTTACATGAAGTCATATCTCCATATAAATATTCAGCAAATGCCTTTTGGTCATTTGGGACTCGTGAATTTGGCATACTATGGAAATTTCGCATTGATTGTTCAAATCCAAAATTATCCCCTAAATCTTTAAAAAGACGTTTATCAATGCCTTCATTTGATTCATTTATCTGAGCAACCATGTCTTTGGTATTTTCATTTATATCGTGTTCAACCTTTGGATTAAATGCAGGAGGTGCTGATTTCCTGGTAGGATTATCTTGAATCTCTGGTAATAATACATTGCTTAAAGGATTTTTAACCTGAGTCTTTTCAAAGTTATGTTTCATAATATCAAAGTTCTTTTTGTTAGTAAAACCTTCCCTTGCAAATGATTTAATAGATTCACTACTGGTTGTATTATTATTAAACATATGAACAATTACACCTAAAGTAACAATACCAGTAACCAAAATAGGAAATGATCTTAAAGTGATAAATCCTAAACCGGATAAAATCATAATCAATCGCGATATTGCATTCATTTTTTGTGTATAATCCATGTTTTCCGATGGCCAAACATCAGTTATATATGTTTTATTAAGTAATACATATGGGTCTTCTGTCCAAAATTTTACAGTCATTATATATATTCTATTTTTATAATTAATCATATTATTTTTAAAATAATGAAACTTGAATAGTCAAAAATTATTCTGACATTAGTTCAATACCAGAATAAAAAAACAAATAGATAAGTATAATGTGGTATTGTTATATTTTAAGAAATAAACTACCTCAGTTCAAGAATAATACATATAATGGTTCCACAAACAATCCCATGCGAAGATTAAGGCAACATAATGAAGAAATAAAAGGTGGAGCACGAGCTACACATGGAAAAGGAGGAGCATGGGAAATATGTACCATGCTATCTGGATTCCCAAATCATATCAACGCCTTATCATGCGAATGGCGCATGAAATGTCCATCAGGTAAACCCGGTAAACGTGAAGGCAAATATCAAGGAGTACGTGGACGAGTAAGTTCTTTAAACGGAATATTACCATTAGAACGATGGACAGGAAAATGTATTGTGGATAATATGGATTTCAACTTAAAATTACATATTTTGAGTGATGTAGTTCAATATTTAGACCTTACATGCGTTCCAGAACATATTACTATAGAAATAGTTGATGTAATTGATAGTAGTTGTGTAGAATTGGATAAAGAAATGTATTCATTCGAAGAAATGGTTGATAAGATATAATTTCATACAAAATATATGAAATTATACTACTTTAATTGATATTAGGATTACCGTCTACCATTACACCATTTAATGAAAATGGTGCTGCCATTTTTGGTTCTGAATCATTATAATTAAATGCAACCTCTTCATCCGCTTTAATATCGTAGAGCGCGACCACATTCTTATTCTCAATGACAATATTGGGTGAAAACGAATGATTAATAAAAATTCCGTATTCATCGTAAATATGTTCATTATTTCCGATGTAAATCGTTTCGCGCAAGGGTTCATAATAGATCTTTCCAGTCAGAACAAACATTACTCCGCCTTTTTCAACTGATTTCGTAGTAAATAAACCTTTGCCATTAACAAGGCTGCTATCTCTAATCTCCATAATAATTATTCATATTCATTTATACTTATATAGATTAAACAATAAGTATAAATATAATAATTCTTATTTTATGCCTTCTTCTTCTTCTTCTTCTTCTTCTTAGACGTTGAACTGGCATTTAATTTGGATTTATCTACTTCATCCATTTCGAGTAACTCTTTCATCGCCTTAGCCGCGTCTGCTTCTGTTCTTTTGGGCATAGCAGCTTCCTTCGCCTTCTGTAAAGCATCTAATTGCTGTTTTTCTGCCGCTTTTCTATTCATACGCTCACGCATTTGTGCTTGTTTTGTTTGTTCTTCCATCATATTATTAAACGACGCAATATCTGGTTTACCTCTGGATTTACTTGGTCCTTTATTCGCTCCACCAAATGCTCCGGCTCCTCCTGGCATACCCATACCCATTTGTTTCAGCATAGATTGAATATTTTCCATACCCGGCATATCTTTCATTTTTTTCATCATTTCTCCAGCTTCCTGTAGAAGCTCATTCTCTTTTAACTCTCCGCTTTTAATTCTACTGTCTAATTTACTGCCTACATTTTTGACTAATCCCATTAGCTTGGAAGGATCACCCATCATTTTCTTGAACACATCATCCATATTTGCATCGTCTCCCAAATCCAAATCCAATTCACCTGCGGTTTCTTCTGCAATTTCGCGCGCCAAATTACCAAGTTTTCCTCCCAACATTCCTGTAATGTGACTATGTAACTCGTCGGAGTTTGGAATATTATCCATATTTATACCACCTTTATTTTTATCGCCTTCTCCTGATTCACTTGAATTAAATACATTATGCATCTGACCAATTGTTTCTTCCAACTTGGACTTAAAATCTTCCTGATCAACTGATTCAAACATCTTTGCCGTATCCCCAAAGCTGTCAGTATTATTGAATGAACTTACCATTGTAAAAAGCATGAGTTGTAAATATTTCCAAATTGTTTCTTTGGTCTTATCTGAAATATCACATGACCAAAAATATTTGAAATCTATATCTGGTAAAAATGCTGTATCTATGTTCAAATCAGTAAAAATATCCTCGTTTTGATACAAAATATCAAAAAATCGTTCAGGAAATACAGTTTTACAATATTCATATACTCTACTAACAGAGTCATCACAGTGCTCCTTCATTCCAATATCTTTCAGGTCATCACACAATTTTGGAATATACTCAGGAAACGTGGTTAAAATATCCCTTACAAAATCCTTTGTAATCTTCTTAAATTCAGTTGGAACATCGATATTCTTTTCTGACTCTTCACTATAATTTTCCATTATACAAATCTATACTAATTCCTATTTAAATCAATCTTAATCAATAAAATATAAAGTCGTTAATTTTGACAAATTTTGAATATATTTCAATGTCTTTGCTTGGTCTGTCTCACTCATTTCAGATATAGGCTGTTTCAACATATTAATCTTACTAATAATTTTGTCAGTATTATTCATACTTTTAACATCATTACTATAATCCTTATTCACAAAGAAGTCAATATTAGAATTATTTATTTCATTCTCGTATTTAATCGTGATATGACGATGCCATACATCAATAATCATTCGCGGATTCGCCTTTCTTAGCATACCAAGCGCGTTCTTTGTGGCAAGTATTTCAGAGTCATGTGGAAATACTTGATATATATCATCAATAAACTCCATAAAATGTTCGTTAAATCCTTTTAATACCAAACTCTTGTCGGTCATATTATCTATAAATGAATAACTGTTTTTCTTTTTAAATATTTTAACGAAAAAACTATTAAGCTTGATTTACTTGTTTGATAATTCTTGCTCTCGTGATTGTGTAAGAGAATCAAGTGATACATCACCCCCAATTTTATCTGGTACATAATTATCTGGTGGCGTTTCTATAGATGAGTCATTATCAGGAATTGCATAATTATACATTTGCTTTAAACCACCATTACCTTTTGCTGATAGATCATCGCTTGACATGTCCCAAAAACTATAATTATCAGAATTTACGCCACTCATACTCAAACTACCTAAAGAAAATGCGGCTGGTTCACCATTATTCATTGTAGCTATATTTTTTGATTGTGTTTCCTTATGTCTAAAATGGTTGTAAATTTCATCACCAAATAAAACACGATGACCATTATTTATCAGCAATAATGCTGGTACTTTTGTAACAGTAGGCGGCAATCGTAACTCTTGTCCATTTTCCAATACTAAATAAGTTGCACCATCATGCCCCTTTTTCCTCTTGTCAATACATAAATAAAACAGTTCCTCTTTAAGTTCGCTTTTAGACAACGTTGTTAATACATTCTTACAATTAGTACAATAATTACTATAGTATAAAATATTCGACATCTATATTTACTTAAAATAATAAACAAAATTCTTTTTAACTAAATATAAAATAAAATTGATTAAATATAAACCTAAATATAAAATATATAACAATAGTAATAATGACAGAACCAGTCGTGACAATTAATAAACGTGGTACCGAGATGGAGTTTACCCTAAGTGGTGTAGATGTAAGTATCGCGAATGCAGTGCGAAGAACCATTGTGGTAGATATTCCATCTGTCGTATTTGAAACATTTCCCTATGAAAAAAATAATTGTATTATCCATAAAAATACAACTAAACTAAACAATGAAATTATTAAGCAGCGATTGAGTTGTGTTCCTATTCATATTACCGATTTATCGCTACCTATTGATAATTATAAAATTGTTGTTGAAAAAGTAAATGATTCAGATACTATTCAATATATTACAACAGAGGATTTCAAGATATATGACATCAAAAATAGTAAGTTCATTTCTGAAGCTGAAAATACAAAGATTTTCCCTCCTGATCCTATCACAAAAAGATATATCGATATCGTAAAACTGCGACCACAAATGTCAACCGAAATTAAAGGCGAAGCATTACATTTTGAATGTACTTTATCTATCTCGTCAGCAAAAGATAACGGGATGTTTAATGTAGTATCTACATGCGCGTATGGTAATACTATCGACAGTGAAAAAGGAACCGTCGAGTTGGGAAAATATTTGAAGGAGTCAAAGAAAAAGGGTCTTAATAAAGAGGAAATGGCTATTGCCGAAAAAAACTGGAACATTTTGGATTCACAGAGACATTTTGTTGAAAATAGCTTTGATTTCACCATTGAAACTGTTGGTGTATTCGAAAATCATGATATTGTAAAGGCATCGTGTAATGTACTTATTATCCAACTACAAGAATTGAGAAAAGTATTCGAGTCTGGTGCTATTACTATTGATGAAAGCACGTCTACATTGGAGAATTGTTACGACATCCGTCTACAAAATCACGACTACACTATTGGCAAATTGCTCGAGTTTATGCTATATGACCAATATTTTGTAAATAAAAAAACTGTCGGGTTTTGTGGATTTAGGAAAAATCATCCACATGATAATTTTAGTATTATTCGTTTAGCTTACAATGAATCTATTGAAAAAACTACGGTGATTAATAATTTTATTTATGTTATCGATCTATCTATTGAGTTGTATAATAAAATACTGCGTCAGTTTTAACTAACATTATTATTAACAAAAAATTTTTTTTCATATTATATATTATAATAATGGCATCTCGTTGTGATTTTTCAGGACTACAAGAGTTGATAAAAAATAGTAAAGGTGAACATACTGAAAGTGAATCTTTCGAAATGATTGAAGCAGTAGCAAAAAAGAATCCATCATCTACAAGTTTTTTAAGAAATGGTAAGTTGTTTAGAGGAGGAAAAAAAAGGATGAAAGGTGGAGCATCAAAGACAGCACACACACTAGCTGTGTGTATTATCGCAGCTGCAACATACGGAAGTTGGCAACTTGGTCTTGCAGCAGCAAGCTATATGGGATGGTTGGATGGCGCAACGGCTGTCGCAAATTTAGCCCAAGCATCTATCGAAGGTTGTGGAAACCTCACATCTGGTTCCACAAGATTGGGTGCATCTATTACAATGGCACGACATGGAGCACAAGTTTCAGGAATAGCTTGCTCTGAAGCATGGGCAACCGTGGAATCCGCAGAAAGAGCACTTGGAGAACAAGTCGCCGTATACCAAAGAGAATTTGGAGGCGCTGCCGCACTTACCGGTGCGAATCAATATACCAATTTGGTTGAATGGCTTGATACTAAATGTGGAACCGGTAGCGGTAGCAGTATCAAGAAAGAAGGTGGTCGCAGAAGACGCACAGCAAGACGCAGTCGTAGAGGTGGATCTCGCATGTCTGGTGGCAGACGCACCCGCAGACGTAGAAGTCGTGCTGGTACTAAGAGAGGCGGATCATGTGGTTCTAAACTCGGTGGATCTCGCATGTCTGGTGGCAGACGCACACGCAGACGCAGAGCTGGATCAAAACGTTAAGTACTTGGTAATTAAAGTGCCATAATTTTTTGAAAACAACCATATCATAAAATGATATACATATATGTCGTATGTATATAATATAATGGAAGCAGTAGACACGATAGGGTTACAATACAAATCAATTAAACTTCCATATGAATTAATAAATATCATACTTGAATACGATGGGCGAATTAAATACAAATACAAACAACCAAACAGCATAGATTATCATAAATATGTTAATATTATCCATAAAAACGATTCAAGATATGAAACAATTAAACCGGTTATAGTTAAGAAAATATATATTATGAAATATGAGCTTACTACCTCACCTAATGATAGCAGTTTTTATTTTCAGTTTACATTTGATAATCAGCCTATGGTAGTGTTATGCTATGATTATAACTCATACAATAACCAATTTGAAATATGTTATACGGATATGAAAGGGTCTGGTCATGTATTAGGGAGCGACCAAACCAGACATATTTGTATATAAGTATTTAAGCTATCACAAAGTATAAAATTGAATTCATTCATTTTCAATTTTATAGTATTTTTTCAATTATAGTTCGCAATTATTTTCATCAATCTTAATAATTTTCGCAACATTTGTTAGCACGGTATCTTTTTCATTTGAACGCAGATTATAATTCAATAGTGCCATCTGCTTCGACGGATGCAGTTCATTAAAATAATCAATAACAGTTGCAAGACGAATTGAACGTTTTTCTGTAACCAATTCACTAACGTACTTCTGATGAATATTATACATATGAATGCGATATTGCTGTGGCCATTCTCTAAGCGGTTTTTCCTTTTTGATATAGCATCGCACATAATTATTGTACAGGGCATAGGTAAATTTATGAATTTGTTCTCGATATGTTCCAAATTTCTTACTATCCTCAGGATATAGTTTCAAATAGGTGCTCATTTTTCCAGATTTACGAAGCTCCAAATAAGTATATTGTCCTTTCGACTGATTGCCTCGCATACGACGAACTTCCTCATAATTAGGATTTCGGCATTTGTAGCGAACAAATGGATTAGTCATACTTTTAAAAACGACACCCACTGTCTTATAATCTGTATTACAAGACGCATACTGTTCAATATAATTTTCCTTAGAATGAGCAGTTTCATTATAAATGTCAGGAAATTTCACACCTGTACTACTAATCAAATATTCTCTGACTGTCTGTAATTCCTCCGGTAAATTCATAATATTATTTGTATCAGTAAAATCGTATCCTGAAACCTCAATATCGTCTTTTTCTCCATCCACACACATAAATACTCCGACCAAATACAGAGAAGCTTTGTCGAATGGAGTTACAATTCTATTTTCAGGATGCTGAAGAACAAAACTATAACAATACTTCTTATCCAAATTATCTTCAATATTCAGCCCGCACTCGACACGCGCCTCCTCAAACAATTCAGAAAAGGTTTTTGCAGAATCGCGGTAAAATTTCACATTTCCACCCACAGTACTACGAGTTGCAATATCCCATGTTTCAAGTTCTGTATCATAAAATAGATTGACCATTGTTCCTTCCACGAACTCTTCAGCGCGCATATTATCCATTCCTTCCGATTTCAATTCAGTAATGGATATCGACTTGTTCGGCGAAAATGCTACCATTTTCTTACTATTTAGATTTACAATTAGAGAACGGTATACTCCCATTTTAATATAATTATCATAGGCAAGCATCTCTTTATCATATCTCAAAATTTGGTAATTACCGCCTTTTTTGCTTCTGTATCCTTTTTTATTAATATTAGGCTTAACACTTACATCATTAGACATAATATAACTTTTATCAAACGCGACTGGAGATATCATGATATTAATATTAAATACAGATTTATTCTTAAATCGATTTAATACGTTAATGATATTAATTTCTACTGTAAATATAAGATATGTCAGTTCCAAGTGATTCTATTTTTTTACAAGTATACGATGTTATTAAGATTGATTCACCAACAAATGAATTATATAACGATAAACGGTTTTTAATTGATTATATCGATAACATCAAACTTAAAATTATCAATACAGAAACAAATGAAACATTTACCCTATTGTTAAATAGCGACAAATCATTACAAGATGAATCTATACAAACATTCGTCTTATTAAAACGCGGTGCGAGCGACGGGTTCGCAAAACAAAATAATTTACTACCTGACGTCTGGATTGATGTTCACTTTGGTGGAGAATTCCCATCTATTATCACTGGACAAATATCTAATTTAGAAGAAGATATGATTGAAATAAAATTATACCCCAGCAATGACCATATTTATATTGATTTCGCATACAAAGGAATACCGGAAGAACTTTTTATTGAAGAAATAAAAATACGCCCTCCACCTTCTATTAATAAACCAACGGATTCTCCAGATGGAATAGATGAAACACAGGTTTCATCCGAAATCGTGGAAAAATCACCAGAAGAGCAGGAAGATGAAGACGAACAATATGATATATACGGAACAACACCCACGCCTGATTTTACAGATGAAGTGGATAAAGTACTTAATGAATCACCAGAACCTATTTTCAATGGTAAAGCAATAGGCGAAGTGTCTATAATGAAAGAAGTAGATAAAAGTAAACAACGTTTTAGTATCGACACACAAACAGGCAGTTTATTAGATGATTTGCTTGCGCACATTCCAACCTCACAACGTAATACACAAGTAATGACCAGTCTAAATTTAATGATACAACGATTTATTCAATTACGTGACCAATTTTCAGAATTTGACGATTATGGAAATGCATTAATACCGAAAAAAAAGGGCGCCGGGCATCGTCCTCTAATTCATCATTTACAAAACTTCGAAAAAAATCATATACCTATCTTACCTGTTGCTGAACTTCATAATTTGTTTTTTAGTCCACATGACAATGCACAAGATTTACATAATCTTATTGAAATGTTCGAAAATTATAAAAAAAACAACACACCCTCTGATAATAATAAATATAAATATTTTTTGAGGTCTATTGACACATTTTTAACACCATACGAAATGACTAATAATCCATTGGCAATGACCACATTAAATCTACATAATGACGTTGATATTCTAACACAGCACGTCGAAATAGACGACTACGAAGATACGTTCGCGACACAGAAACAAAACATGAATCCAAAAATAACCAATCAACGTATCCTTAATACAGAGCGCATTCAACCTCGCAGTATAATGATCATGTCAAAACCAGTTATCGATAATTCTAAGCAATATTTGCCAGGAACATCTATTTTATCAAGAGCTGGTTTAAATGAAGGTGGGTATTTTAGTAAGACAAATATAGGCGTCACACACAAAATTACCATTGACGAATTAGAAACGGCATTCGACTACACCACTATACCGAACTTTTTAAAAACCAATTTACATATTACTGTAAGTGATAGTGTAGAAGAACATAATATATACGATAAGTTTTTAAACGTAATTATTCCGCGTACAAAAAAACTGTTTGAATATACAAACCAATATAATACTGGTAACCTCAGCTTAATTTCACTCGTTTCCGAATTAGAACCATTTATGGTTTATACTGATGATATTACCTATAAAATATACGAAGAAATGAACGAATTTTTAAAGACCAAAATCCTTGATTACAAAAAAACATATAAAGAAAAACAGAAAGTATTTCAAGATATTGTACAAAATACAACAAAGCATATTACAAGTAGTTCAACGCCATTTAATTCTATTATCCAGTTATTAGTAGACAGCAAGCATCCTAAAACGAAGGAAGAATTATTAGATGAAGTTATGTTCCAAATATATTTTCCAGGAATTACTAATATTAAAACAAAAACAACAACTGAGTTGATGCGGACAATTTATGCATTAGATAAAGGTAAATTATTATGTTCAGCAATCGTTTTGGCCAATCTTCATTTATTGGAAACAGTGAATATTCAAGACGAATTAGAAAAAGGCAACGAGCAATACGAAGAATATATAGAAAAAGAAAAGATATCTGACAACTCGTGTGCCACGCTAACACTTACAAAGAAATACATTGAATTAGATGAATTGTTAGAAGATAATGAAAAAACTATCTATTATGATAAACAGTACGACCAAACGCGTTATGATATTATAGAGGAATATCGAGATGAACAGGATACCAAAACACCTGACGAATTTAACTTGTTTTTAACCGAGAAGCTTCAAGAAAGTATCGGATTAGATGAAGAATCCGCGCGAACAGAAGCTGAGGCTATGATTAACAAACAACGCACAGTCATTGACAACGATTACGCAATATTAGAAGAGGAAGGTAAAAAGAACAAATACTACAAACGCGTATTGAATAAATGGATATTAAATGAAGGATTTGAAGGAGTAGACATTACCGATAATATGTTTTGTAATATCAAACCAAAGTGTTTCACAATTAGTGATAAATGCATGAACCTCGATGTAACTGAATCTGTAATGAAACGTAAATCGTTGGAAAACTTATTAAAAGAATTTGATTTAAGTCATGAATTATCTATAGAAGACTTAACAAATGTGCTACTATCCAATTTCGCCTATTATAAAAACCAGGTAGTCCAAATAAGAAAAATAAACAAAATTAACAACTATAAATACAACACTATTCGTTATAATATCGGACTTGAAAAACTGTCAGATGGAAGCACTATTGTTAAAAGCCCATTTTCTGAAATACTTGAATTAATATTAGGTCAACCTGATTTCGTCAAAAAACAAGCTCATATTTTGAAATTCAAACGCTTATTTACGCGCGAAGCCCAAGAAAAAGAAAGCCCTTACTGGCTATACTGTACTGAAACAAACACTAAATTATTACCCACATTTATACCTTTGATGGCATCCACCTATTTAGATGGAGGAAATTATTTGGGGACAATGGAAAAAATTAGAAAAGAAAGAGGTAAGCACAGCGATGACGGAAGTTATTGGGTGGATAAACACAGTGGTAGAAAAATATCCGATATCGATTTTTCAGATGAAGAAGGTCGAAATGAAGCAGGATATAAAGTATCAACAAACGATTTACTTGAAGAAGAACAGAAAATTTCACTGGATGATATGGAGAATCTACAAGATATGATAGAAGACCCAGATGCTCTCACTGTCTATAAAATACTTGTTGCGTTAACTAACTATATGTACATCAATGTTGAGGAATATTATATACCCATTATTCAAAATGTATTGAACTTGTTTACACGTAAAATAATTTCGGAGGATGAACATAAGAAACGCGAAGCAAGAGCATCTGCAAAAGGCAGAAAAATAAAATCATATGATGATAGTAAACACTATTTGTTAATCATTATTACCGCTTCCTATTTGCACATGTTCGTACAAACCGCTATACCAAACATCAAAACCAAGAAAACATTTCCAGGATGCATAAAATCGTTTGACGGATTTCCACTTGATAAATCGTCCAATATTGACGGCATCGTTTATATCTCGTGTATTATATTGAAAATCAAGGCAAAATCAATCACGCCATGGAATAGTATAGCCGGAATTAAAGCCGACGCGCTCAGTCAAACCATTCGCGATTTAATTGAAAATGACATATTAAAAGACGTATCTATGGAAAGAATGCTCACTAAAAAAATGGAGTATATTACCTCCGGTGATGTAAATGTGGATGTGCCAATAGAACACGATGTAATAAATTGGAATACATTCTTACCTCCACTTGTCGATTTTAAGATAAAATCATTACAAGCATTAGGATCCGGATTCATTGATTCCGTCGTAGAAAAAATGAAATCCGGCACTGCACACCAAGACGACGATATTCTAATTATTCGCTCAAAAATTATCGGTTTTTCGTTTCAAATATTCGAAAAAATAAATAAACAGGTCAGAAAAGAAGATGCTCTTCTTAAAACTAACGCAGGAGAATCGTTCTTAGAAAATACATGTTGTATGAATACTGACACAATACAAACGCCTATTGAGTATTTTATTAGTAAAGATAGTTCTATTACGCGCGATATGTCAACAATTAAAGATTATACAGATATAATTACTGATATTTCTGAAATTCCTTTGGCTCCATACTATTTATATGACACAAATACAAAACTTACTATTCCTTCAGAATCAAAGATGTTTAAAGAGAAAGTAATCTATAATTACTTCATTTCTATATGTAATTTTAAAAATAATATTCCGTTACATAGAGATTTCGAAAGAATCGGAATCAAAAAACCTGATAATTTCCCAAAACACGTTTCTTTATCTGAACAGGTAACATTTTTAAAACACGAAAATATTTCATATGATAGTTCGGCATTGACATCGCTACTAAAAGTGGTTAATAAGCGTAATGCTATTAAGTCAACCAGCACAAACGACGAGCCTATAAGTAGAATACAAAAAATAAGAGACATGTTACAGTTTTTAAAACGCGGTAACGATACATCTATTCCAGTCGAATTACAAGAGTTATTAACATCCCTTATCGACACATTCGAAATTGGAGTCAAAGCCGAAACTCCTGAAATAGAAGCTATTAAAAATTATTTGGCAAAGGAGACAGATAAAATGAAAACCGATATCACAAAATTCCTTTTAACACATGGGCGTTCCACTTCAAAGGAGATGGCGCCAGTTATGGAATTCATAAATCAATCAACCGCATGGTCTCCATTGCGTGAAGAAGCAAATGTACAGTTTCAAAACATTGAACATAATAGTGCGTATAGAATATTAGAATTCATGTTGGACTGTATAAACAATTTATGTTACGTCTATCCAAATATTATATTACATAAAACAGAGTACGATAAGATTAAAATATGTAAACATTGGGGGTTTTCAGATGACCACAATATAGATATTAAAAAAACGATTATGAGTTATTACTCATTCTTACCACAGTTTTATGAATCTAATTTCGATAGTATACTACTAAACATACAAGAAGAATGTAAGAATTTATTCGTTTTATGTACAATTATACCTTGTTTCTCTCCAACAAATATTCCAGGTTCTGATAAGAAGATTGTTTCAATCTTCGACAAAGTTACCAGTACTTTTTTATACGAGTATTGTTTATTGAAAATATATTCATATTATATAAAAAATGTGTCGGTGGTTGGAAAGATACCATCAGTCTCCAGTAAGGATGGGCGCTTCTCTGAAGTTTCCACTGATGCAGAAATAGATGACATCCGAACCGGAAATTACGGCGATGAGGAAGATATAGTGGCTGGTTTAAAATTAGAATCAGCCGAAAAGATAGCAAGTCTATTGATTAATTTCACCAAACGGTTTATGATTAATAAATCAAATATCAATTTCAGTCATGAAGAAATTATGAAAAAAATCAGTAGATCTTCTGATAAGGAGAAGACTACAAAGACAACCAGACTCAAAGAGTTCACAGAAGAACAGAGAGAAATCAATAAATTATTCAAATCCCATAAATTAGGTGAATGGGGGAAAGGCCTCCAAAAAGGTCTTACACAATATGTCAAGGAGACTTACGATGAAGAAAGACGCGAAATATTCAATACACAAGGTCCAATAGAACAAAGATTACAAGCAGGTAATTTTGATATGAATACTCATTTTACAGATGAAGCGGCACAAGAATTCCTTAATGGACAAGAAATCGAGGCAGAAGAAATGTCCATGTCACATATACCGGATGACGATGATCATGGTGACAATGATGGAGACGAAGGTTATTAATGAAAATAAATAATAATTATCATTATTATATAACAATAATAATGATATCCCGCAGTTTTATTCGATCAAATATAATTTCATTATCTATAATATTATTTTTAATCATTTTTACTCTTATTCATACAGTTAAACCTAATTTTATATATAATAAAAATGGAACGTTTAGAGATTTCGGACTCGGTTATAGAAATAAGACAATATTACCCATGTGGTTAATCGTTGTCGTAACCGCCATTCTATGTTATTTATGTATCCTGTATTTTTTAGCCTTTCCTAAGATTCTATATTAAAGCTATTTTTACACAAACTATAATGACGCCTAATAACCCAAACGATTATATATGCGAACTTCATAAAATATATGACATAGTTGGAATTTATCCATTAAGTCCATGTAGAGCATATTGTAAGATATGCAACCAAAAAAAAACACATGGTTATACAAACCTCAATCATGGATCAAATCCATTCGGCTATTGTTATTTATATCCTTCCATTTGTATTGATTGTTCAGTAAAAAATACAAAATGTATGTGGTGTAAATAAATCAAATAATATATTTTGATTTATTTACTTCTATTCTTGCTTCTATTCCTTAGTAGAATATACACGTGGTTCCTCTTTCGTTTCTGCTGCTGTATTTATCGCCCTATCTGATTCATCTTGATTCTTTTTCATTTCATCTATAGAATACCTACATTTCGTATTAACGATAGAATTCGCGACCATAGATGTTACTAACATACCTGTTAGCAGATACCACATGCATTCCGCCACTACATCCTTGAGTAAAATCATTTTAAATAAGGCATCTTTGTGATCATTCGCACTCGACTTAAATAATGGCTTCATACGTGACCAAAATGTTTCATAATTATCAATAGTAATTTCATTTATTAACATTGAAGGATCGCTATAAATATTTTGTATTGCCTTTGTCATTTCTTTTACACTCGATAAACCTGAATCCTCTTCTTCTCCTCCACCTCGCTGCGCTGAACGTTTAAACATTTTACGCATTCCTCCACCCCCTTGTTTATAAGCGTCTTTCTTTAATATATCATCCACCAATAATGTACGAACACCTGCAAGTCGTGCAAAACCATATCCAAATGTATTTGCAAATGGAGCTTTCCATGCCGGAAACATGGTCATTACAATGTATAGAATTCCGAATATAAAAGTCCAAGGAAAAGCAGTTGTCATAAATGCCGAAACATAATCATTGTTTCCACATTTCTCTTTTATTGCAGATAAACTTACTATATATTGGGTTACTATCACAAGTAAGAAATAAATACCAGTTACTATTTTCATCTGCGAACTGGAATACATAAAATATTTAATGATAAAATAGACTAATGAAAGTATAGCAAATAATATTAATGCCAAAAACGATGAAGCCATGTATAAATAATATATATAATTTATTTTCATAATTTAGAGTATTAACAATGGAGCGTCCTATGTTAGTTGAACCAGGAATGAAATATTTCGCGAATGAAACATTAAAAAAATGCCATACCATAAAAAATACATATAACAACGCTTTTTTCAATACAGCGGGGTTTATCCTGTTTTTTTTAGGTTTAGCAATTTTTTTAATAGTTCAATACAAAGGTAAACTAACCCCGATAGAAAAAGATATTAAGCTACGTAAACAAAAAACATATATATTATCGAAAATTAAGTTAATGCAAGATATTAAACAGCAACAGAAAAAGACATCTAATACTATGATTACCGATTTACCTAAATTAACAAATGAGTTTGAAGATTTTATGGGCTAAAAAAATATTTACATAACATATATAATTATGAATGACCCAAAAATATTAGAAATCACCAATACATATTATAAACTAAAACAACGGTATGAAGAAGCACTACAGGCAAGAAAGAAAAAAATAAGCAGCAATCAATCTCTATCATTAAAAGAAAAGAGAGACCGCGTTCGCCGTTTACGACCACCATGCGTTCATTGTAAAAATCCGGTGGGAACAATATTCATAGAAAAAAATAGAAAACTACAGGCTAAATGCGGAGCAACATATCGTGATAAATTCAAACCATGTGAACTCAATATTCTTATTCAAAAAGGGGATTATGGTACAATTTCATGGGCAATTAACATGTTTGATAATAGCAAGGAACAAGATAAAGATGAAATCATCAAAACAAAACTGAATTTGTTCTTTCAGTTTTCAGATGAATCTAATACATTATCCGTCTTTGATAAAATAAAAACCGAATTTATCGCAAATAATAAAGAATATGAATTATACCTGAATGAATTAATCGAGGCTACGCCCTACTTAAAAAATAAAAAACTGATTGCTGAACATGACGAGGTGATAACCAAAAAAAAATACGAAATTATAGAACTAATACAAAAAGGAAAAAACGAAAATGATAAACAGTTTACCAAAGATGCGGTTGAATTATATATCAATGATTTAATACCCATGATTGAGAAAGACCGCTCGTTAAAATACAGTTACTACAATTTAGAACAAGATTTTTACACACCGAAACAAAATAATTTAATTCAATCTGAAATAGTAGTAAAAGATACCGAATTTATTATAGAGACCGATCCCGAAGTTATTCAATATACAAAATAATATTTCAATATATATATCAACATGAAATTTTTCCATATTCCCAGTTTTATTATTAGTCTTGCAATTGGATTATTCTTCGTTTATATTACCAAACCTGACCCTACTATTATATATGTATATCCCAGCCCAAATAACTCGGATAGCGTACAATATGTCGATAAGGCTGATAATGTATTTTCGTTTGGCTATAATAAAGTAAAATGTCCATCAGATGATTCCGATATAAAAGAAATTCCTGTTCAAAACTAATTTATTCTTATATAGTATATGGAAATTAAAAGATTACTTTATGGAAAATACAGTGACTATGTTATATCTATTATTTTAGGATTCGGACTCGCTACCTTATTTAGAAAAGTATGTAATGAACGCAACTGTCTTATATTTAAAGCACCTAAAATCAATAAAATCGAGAACAAAACATATAGATTCGATAATTCATGTTATAAGGTTAAGCATAAACAAGTACCATATGATAAATCAAAAAAACATATCCCGTTCGCATAAATGCGTAAATACACCCAACAAACCTTCTGTCTATTATATTATACCAATGAGCAATACCAGTTCAATAGAAGAATTACCCAGCGATCCTTCCGTTTCACAATTTGCGCAGCAAAATATTGTTTTAGAAGCCAAAGATACCCGTGTTCAAAAACCCGATTTAGAATCAGTGCCTTATAATGCCAATGAATTTAGTAAAGAAATTCAACAACTGTCTTCCTCTGGCGGAGGACAGTTACCGTCACGTGATATACCAACAAACACACAACCTATTATGACTGATCAACAAACACAACCCAATTATATTCCTCAAGAAAGTGCACACGTTGAAGACTATATTAAAAATTATGCCGATGAAAATGAAATGATGCAGCGAAAATACCAAGAAGAAAATCGCAAAGATTCAATGGAACTCATTTTTGACGAGCTAAAAATACCCATTTTTGTGGCATTTCTATTTTTCATCTTCCAGCTACCATTCGTCAAAAAAAATATGGTAAAATATATTCCTATTGCGTTTTCAGGTGATGGAAACTTCAATTTTAACGGCTACATTATTATTAGCATACTATTCGCAAGTCACTTCTACGCAATCACAAAGGCATTAGACTTACATAAATAGTTACATTTTTTACACAGAATTGTCTGTGTCATCATTCGAATCGTACATTGGTGCAGATGGAGTTATATGTTCTGATTCTGATTCTACCACCGGAAATGCCTGGATACTATTGAATGAACCAATTCTTTCTAAAATATCATTTGACCTTCTATCCAATTCATCATTGGTTTGTTGTTCTATATCATCTATTTCTTCTTCTAAAGCTTTTATTTGACTCTCCGCATTATCCGAACATACAAGTGATCTACACCCATATCCAATTACAAATCCCAGCGTACAATATATAACTATTTGAATGGCAATATAATCAGGTCCACTCATAATCGTTCTTTTATTAATCGTTATACTTTTTTTATAATTTTATGCAAAAAGTATATATGCCAATCTATAAAAACTATATTCATAAATTATTAGAAAATGTTGATAAAACGCACATTCCAAACGAAATTGACCTTGTATTAGACAGTGGAGCATTTAAGGGTATATACATGTACGGTGCTTTACTATATGTTAAAGAACTTGAACATAAAAAATATACAAAAGTACATCGCATATCAGGTTCGAGCGTCGGAGCAATGTTGGGATGCTTTTATATTTTGAATAAAATGGAACTCATAGAACGTTTATATACTGATATGCGAAAGGAGTTCAATAATACTCTACATCTCGATTCAGTATTAAATATCATCGAGAGAGAAATACATAAAATGGACAAAAATACATACAAAACATTAAACAATCGAATATTTATTAATTACATGGATATTTCAGCAAAAAAAGAAATTATCGTAAGTACATTCACCAGCAACGACGACCTCATTGACAAGTTACGAAAAACCACATTTATTCCTATTATTAGCAATGACGAACTTACATATGATAATTGCACTGACGCAATGTGTCCTCACATTTTTACAGAACGCATTATTGGAAATAAAATATTATTCATTAACTTATGGAACTTTGGAGGAATACAAAAATTCCTGAATACTTTTTATGATACAAATGCCGTAAGCAGAACATTCGGAGGCATTTTAGATATACATGAGTTTTTCTTACGAAATAGTCCGACCAAGATGTGTAGTTATGTAAATGATTGGAATGTCATTCATTACTCCATATATCGTTTACGTGAATTAGTATGGCTTATTACCATATTTATAATTCATACTTCATTGATTATTTCTCAGTATATTCCAGAAAACATTAAAACATCTATTTACGCAAACACAATGCATTCCCTCTTTTTAAAAACATTCAAGGATTTTACTTATTGTATTATGGGAGCTTGATGGGTATCATTTATTATCTAATTATAGTGTAATAAATGATTCATAATATCGCAATAATTATTGCTCTTTCAATAACTATTTATTGTATACATAGTTACATAGAGTCACAAAAACAATTCGTTTTCGGCTACGGTTCACTAATGATAGATGACTCACGATATTCAACAATCGGGCACGAAACCATAGGACATTCCGCATATTTATCACCGGATTTTAATTACTTACGCAAATTTATATTGATCGGTCCCAGAAACAGATTCAATTTATCTATGGCGTACAATACAGAACATACACAGAAAAGTACAGGAGGGGTACTATTTAAAGTCGGCGACGAAACATTACATAAATTAGATATCAGGGAAAGCGCATATAAACGAATTATTGTCCCTGTCACTATGATACAGTCTGATGGATGTACATTACACCCAAATAATAAGGTTTGGATGTATGTAAATAATATAGAACAACAAAATCCTGTGATGTTCTCTACTAAAGAGCAAATTTCCTATATAAATAGATTGATGGAAGCATGTTACATATATGGTGATGAATTCATGATGAATTTTATTTCCTCCACACATGGATGGAATATGAAATGGTTAGAATATTCAGATATACATGAAATGATTATTCAATATAAGCAGAAATTAACCGTTTAAATTTCTATACCAGCAATTCGTCGCGCTTTTCTTGATTTTCTTTTTTTGGATTTGGATTTGGATTTAGATTTGGATTTAGGTTTGGATTTAGGTTTAGGTTTAGATTTAGACTTACCTTTTTTTTTTGTCATATTCTGTTTTTTCGGCTTTACATTACCCGGAGCTCCTGGAGTATACTTTAAAAACCACTCTTCATATTCTGGTGTTCCTCGTTTACCGTTGAGTTCTTCAAACTTAGCTGCCTTTGCCGAACGCATGTCTTCTAAAGTGTCTTGCTTACCATAACAACTTAAGCTAAATCTACGCAACAATCCTTTTTGCTCTAATCTATTCTTTTGTTGAACTGAAAACAAATATTGCGCCATGCATAAAATTCGATCAGGTTCGAAATAATCACGATTAGAATATAAAAATGCCAAATACATACTCAACATAGTATCAATCGTCGCTATCTTTATTTTAGCATACTTCGTATGTAATATATTGTAACTATGGCATGCGTTCGGACGATATATAAATGCAACGGTTTCTCCATCCACCGACAATTCGTAATTCTCATCTACCAGTTCACCAATCGCGTTGTGCTTTTTTATCGTCACATTATTAATGCCATCATACCCTAATCTCTCTTTTACAATGGTCGCTGTCGTCTTTGGATCTTCTGATAGTACATCAAAATCAGGAATCTTTTTAATCGAATTCCTCATATATTTGGGCATATGCGATGAATACAAAGAATTCGCATAACCACCAAAAAATACTACCCCTTGATCTATCAATGCCTTCTTTACCATATCATATACATCACCTTCATTCACCTTATTGGATTCAAATGAACGCTGAATATCGATCAAATTACAATTCTTACCCTTTAACGGATGGTGCTTATTCAATAATATTAGTCGTTTTAATACTTTTTCCCAACGACTCACATCCCCTTTCGGTCTGGATAGTTCTAAATACATAGCCATTCTTAAATAATTAGGAGGAGCATATAATATACCAGACACACTAATCGCTTCCTTCTTGATTGATTTATACAATTCACTTGCTAACGCAGTAATATCCGCGACCGGAATATAATTCACAAATACCTTAAATGTACCATGATGAACGCCTGCCTTTGCTTCCACATCAGAATAACCTTCTTTGAAATATATATCTGATAATTCTTTGGCGTCATTCAGTGCATTCATCGAGAAGAAATCGTAATCTGGTATTTCTAATGACTTATCATAAAACTGGTCTGCAACAGGCAATATATTATTAATAGCAGTACCTCCGTAACAAATCAGTTTTTTTTGACGCAAGAAATTCTCTACAATTGAAATAATTTTCTTAACTTCAGGCGATGATACTACCTTTTGATTACTTTTTTTTTCTGCAATATCTACCGCATCTCTCAATATTTCTATTTCTTTCTCTTCAAAATTTGGTTTTGGCATACCTACTTATAATTGATAAAGATAAAAAAAAATAGCTATTGATTTGTTGTCTTATTATATTATCCGCTATCTAAATTATATCCCTTAAATATTTTATTTTATCAATAAAATCTTCTTGTAAATGAACAAAAATAATAGAAAACATACCAGCCGAGTGTAACTCTTTCATTTTAATATGAGAAAAACCAAACATATTATTAAACGGCGATGGTATACGCTCCACTATATTTCGCACTATATATACAATTACCGCAATATACCATACATACGCAATGATTTCAATCACCAGCTTTAATAGCGATTTCTCGTAATTATATTGCTCTGGAAAATAACTTGCTATTTTTTGTGTGATAATTGATAATATTACCGCAAGAAAGCAATAAATAACGGCTATGTATGCTAAATCCAATAGTTTTACTATTATAAATTTTATCTCCATAAAGTGTAATATATAATATACATATATATTTTTACCAAGACTACCTTTCTATTTATTACAATCTTGTATATTCAAGTTACTGCACGAAGCAGTTCGCTTAACTGAATTGCTGGTAGAGATCGGTTTGTAAGTAGATATTGAACGACTATTGTGTACTCTCCTACGCAATAATTCTACGAATGTACTTGAACTACTGGATAGTACCCTATTCTGTCCTTCACGCGAGATCATTATATATTGTATAATACACATAATTATAATTTATATATGATCAATTTTTTATTTTCATAAGGATGTAACAATTAAGTTTTAGAAATAATCTAAATTATTATATATAGAATGAACTCCGAAAAAATTCTGCATTACTATATTTATCTTTTACTCAGTTTAAAAATCCTACTTATAGTCTTTATATTACGCGAATGGGGATTAAAAATCCAGAACTCATTTATTGATTCAGACAAAATACTCAAAAAAATACAAAAAATTACTGGTCGCAAAGATAAGCTCGAATCTATATTTTTAATTGGCGTATATTTACTATTAATGTATATTTTTTACCCATTCAATAATGCACACACTTTTAAGGCAGATGACCATACAAAAATGCTTCTATTCGCAACTGGTTTAGTAAGTATTATTCACAATATATCTAAAACATAAATGATTCTTATTAAAATAAAATTATATTATAATGAGAATCGCGCTGGGGTTTTGGGGAATCACCAGAAGTTTAAAATATACCATACAATCCATAAAACAATACATTATTCACCCATTGCAGCAGCAAAACGTGGAGTTTGTTATATATATTCACACATATAATGTAAAATCTACCTATAATAATATACGAACTAACGAATTTCATATTCAGTTAGATAATGATGAATATAAATTATTGAATCCTAATTATATACAAATTGATGACCAAGATGAAATTAAAAAACAAATAAATATTGAACAATACAGAACACATCCTGACCCATGGAATACGAACTATAATAGCGTAGATAATTTCATTTGCGCAATGTATTCAAAACAACAATTAGTCAATATGATATCGGCATCAAAACAACAGTTTGATTATGTCATGTTCTTGCGCCCGGACGTGAAATATAAAAATACTATTAATACTGCTCTTTTTAATCATGTACACGATTATACTATTTGTATTCCCAACTTTGCATTGTATTATCAGTTTAATGACCGCTTTGCAATCACTAATATGATCACGTACAAACTATATGGGTCTATATTCGCGCATTTATTAGAATATAGCAAACAGTATTCACTTCATTCTGAACAATGTCAAAGTCGAATATTACAACGAACGCGAATGAGGTTGGTTTATATTCCATTCTTCTTTAATCGTGTACGATTTAATGGACATGAATCAATAGATGTTGTTCCTATTAAGAAAGAACCTATTAACAATACACAAATAAATCAATTTCAAAATGTTAAAATGAATATAAGCAATGGAATAACTACTAAGCGAAAAATAACAATGTCAATGCTTATTATGTAAAGCGCACTTTAGATAATTGTATTTTTTTCATATAACGTACAATTACCTGCGACTCAATATATCGTTCCATATTTTCATTATAGAATTGGGACATAAAATGGTTGGCATTATTTACCATTTGTTGACACTCGTTGGGATGGGATTCACACCATTCTATTTTCTCTTCGAGATCACTAAAATCATTTTTTAACTGAATATAATGAACATTCGGAATGAGATTGTCCTCCATTAACCAGCTAATTTTTGTAGGTTTCGCCATCATTACCAATGATTTCGATGCAAGTTGCCAATTTAATCCACTCGCCTTATCATTTCCATCGACTGCCAATAAATATTTATATCTTAGCTGTTCCTTTATCGACATTTTGCCTTTTACCCACTTGGCATAAGAATGATAATTAATAATATTGCCTGAAGTATCTACTGTCCCCCAAGCAATATTACTAAATCCTATGTTTATTTTGTTGTGGTTATCAAAATATTTTTCAACGAGGTCAAAGCGATTTGCACACCGACCCACCTGACCAGTCGTTGCACCTCTCCATAGTGCACATCCAACTTTATTTTGAAATGGTATATCATTATCAAACATTTCCTTTGAATACAACACTCCCCAGTGTCTATGTAAATTGGCGGCTTTTATGATTACAGATTTATTACATCCTTCCAATCGTATTTTTGATAAATAATAATCATCTATTTGTTTTTCTACATCACCTATCAGATATAACAGATACATGTCTTTTAAATTATATGCCTCTAAATAAGGGAGTAGTCGTTTTGTATACCCACTTACCCCCGAATTTAACGCGATTAGTCCACGAGTGGTGAGTTTACATACCATACTACTATATATACCATGTTCAAATATACCCTTCGGATATATTCGTCTCGTATTGTCCATATCATTCAAAAGAATATCCACATTTATGTAATCATCCTTTGGATACACTGTATTTATTGAATACATCTCACCTAAATAATATTTAATTCTTGATTCAGTATAATATTGCATGTTCATATTATTCATAATTTGATTATTTACTTGAATATTAGAACTCTTCAAATGATTCACAAATAAATTAAATTCTTCACTTGTACTAAGTATTTCATCGTATTTATCGAGCTTTTTATTTGTAGTCTTTTCTATTTGTGTATTACTATTTGAAACCCCACGCAATTTGAAATAAAACATATTTAAATATAGTAATAAATAATTTTTATCGATATATCGAATTATATATTACTTCCTCACTATTTCATTCGACTCAATTACCACTTCCTTAGATACATTTTTAATAATTTCCGACTTATTGTGTTCCATATCCACATTCATTATATTAGATACAATTTTCATATATTCCTGGTCCGTTGCATAGGTAGGATTGTCAGTTATCCATTTCGGTAACTGTTTCATATTCGCCTTACTTACTTCATCTATTACACGTTTCATTTTATCTTTGTTGTCATTATCCTGTCCCCATGTATCATTGTCTTTTACGTATAAAATCGCGTTGTGTATATCACTACAATGAACTGGTCGTTGATGTAATTCTAATTCTCTCAAACCATCGATAATTATCTTGCTCGTACCTTCGATAAATCCCATTTTACCGGTGTTTTCCAGGTCAGTCATTTGAAGTTTCAAAGAATGAACAAAATCCATAATATTCAGGGCATCTTTACATTGTTCATTTAAAAATAGATTAATATTGAACTTCGTATTATTAATATTATTGTTATTATTACCTATATTTGGTATAATTTCCTGCATTGTTTTCTGTAATTCTTGGTTCTGCTTCATCATATGTAGAAACATATCTTTATAACTCATATCTTCGTTAATATTATCCGTTTTATTCTCTTTTTTATTCTCATTTGTATTTAATTCCACTTTTTCATCCTTAATTGTTTCACAAAATAATTTACATATTTTTTTGTGTCTGTGAAAACTGGATGGATGTTTATATTTCTTACCACACACACATGTCGGCGAGTTATTGGTAGCATTATTTTCGCCTTTGGTAGCATTGTGTTTTATGCTCTCGTTATGTTTTATGAAATCACTTTTCTTAAAGCACGAATAGTCACACTTTTGACACGAATATTTTTTGGCGAATTTTGGCGAATTTTGAGTAGCATTAATCATATAATAATGCTATATAAAAATTCGCCTAAACCAAAAATGACATATATTTAAAAAACAAAAAAAAAAGTCGTTGGTCAGCCATTTTTTTTGCAAAAATGAGATTTAGAGCTTTTTGCAGTGAGTCCATTTTTCCGTTTTTTTCACTTTTTTTTTTTTTTTGCAAAAAGACTTTTTTCGACT
>Ga0209264_1000036_pt1 | contig 135988 bp, 146 predicted proteins | sample SaaInlV_DNA_150m_FD_184687 | JGI IMG/M metagenome (GOLD analysis project Ga0209264, IMG submission 184687) | Marine microbial communities from expanding oxygen minimum zones in the Saanich Inlet - SI075_LV_DNA_150m (SPAdes) (version 2) | ecosystem: Environmental > Aquatic > Marine >... | reverse complement strand
TGATTACCTAAAGTATTTACTCACTGAACTACCCAAGCTTGGCAGGCATTATGAGCCAGAGGCATTGGATCAGTTTCTACCCTGGAACTTGATTGGAAAAATTAAGCCTTTAAAGTAAGTGGCGTAACTTGTCCAGGTGGGAAGAATCGACGCTTACTCATAAACTGCTAATTAAATAATATTAGCTATAAGATTTGCATTAATTCTTGCACAAAACAATCTATTTCCTGCTCAGTATTCCCCTGCCCCAGACTCACTCGGATTGCTGACCGGGCAAGATCTTCCTCTATTCCCATGGAGTTCAATACATGACTAGCAGACCAGTTACTCGTAGCACAGGCCGAACCGCTTGAGACAGCGATGCCTCGTTTATCCAGTTGCATTAACAACATTTCGCCGACACAGTTTTGCAGGCCAAACTGCACTGTATTGGCCACACGCTCGCTGTCTAGAGCAAATACTGTCACCCCTGGTATCTTGTGTAATTGATTTTCCAGGCGAGTTCTTAGTTTTAAACAATGCTGGTGGCGTTGCTCCAGTTCTGCATGAGCTAGCTCCGCTGCCTTGCCGAACCCCACAATGGCAGGTACATTTTCGGTACCCGCGCGGAGGCCTGCTTCTTGCCCTCCGCCAGTTAAAAGAGGGTTATTAATATGCTCGGGGGATGCAATTAAAGCGCCGCAGCCTTTGGGTCCATACATTTTGTGACTAGAAAGAGACATTAAATCTACACCCATAGCTTGAAAGTCTACAGGTATTTTCCCAGCTGCCTGTACTGCATCGGTATGCACTATAGTGCCTTGCTGTTTCATTATGGCGCTCAGACTAGGGATATCTTGAATAACGCCCGTTTCATTATTGACTAGCATAAAAGAGGCTAGATCAAATTGCTGAGCGAATTGGATAATACTTTGGGGATCTATATAACCTTGCTTGGTAATAACGGCAAGTTCAGGATTGTGTAATGATTGCAGGACGGAGGGATGTTCAAACGCAGAAGTTATTGCTTTGGCTTTCGGTAAACAGGCTTTTAAAGCGAGATTATTTGCTTCCGTGCCGCCACTGGTAAAGATAACCTGCTCAGGTCGTGCATTAACCAGCTGGGCAACTTGCTCACGAGCGGTATCAATTGCACTTCGTGATAGACGGGCTAGTTTATATAAGCTGGAAGGGTTAGCATAAAAGCGGCTAAAAAAAGGGAGCATCACCTGCAACACCCTTTCATCTACAGGGGTAGTAGCGTTATGATCAAGATAGATCATAAGATTTCTTGCATAAAATCGTTTTTATTTAAGCGCCATGCCAACAGTCTCAGTATCCCTGAATTGCATTATCCGTTCCACATCGCCATCCTGACGCTGAGCAATAGCTTGAAGATCAGCCTGATCTAATAAATGCGCTAAAGTGATACCATCTAAATAATCGCGTACGGTATGGCTAAGTCCCATCCACAAATCATGCGTTAAACAAGGCTGATCATTTTGACAATTCGCTTTACTTTCGCAGTTAGTTAGATCAACCTGTTCATCAACTGCCAGAATAACCTGGGCAATGTTAATATCGTCTGCACCCCGACTCAGTTTATATCCGCCTCCAGGTCCTCTGACGCCGACAACCATACCTGCACGACGCAGACGTGAAAATAACTGCTCAAGATAAGAGAGCGAAATAGTTTGACGAGTCGCAATTTCAGTTAATGTAACGGTTTTTGCTTGACTATGAAATGCTAGATCCAACATTGCAGTGACTGCATAACGCCCTTTAGTAGTTAATCTCATAAGATTGCCTATAAACTTTAAGTTAATTAGGCTTTATAATACACATAACCTAGTAAAACAGTCAAGTATTATAAACAACAGAAAAAGTGTATCCGCTATAAATTACAGGGGGGACACGAAATTTCCATGAGATTTTTTTCAATCAGCTGTACAAGAGAAGGTCGTTTGAATTCTCCGCTGACTCTGTCTCGAATATAATTTCAAGTTCTCAGCTTCAGTTTTCAGGTGTTTGATTGGTCGTCATGAAGGTGTCTTTTAGTTTAGTGCCATTTTCTAACATCGGATGCAAGCTCACATCGAGTGTTCTAGCTTGAACGCGCGCTGATAAATCAGAGGCATTATTATGTAAAAACAACTCTGGATATTTCAGAACCAGGAGTAATTCTTTTCCTTTGGCATAGACTTTAGCAATACGCTTATCCAGCTGCTAATAGCCCGTCTGGGTTGAAAATAACGCATCATGTTGTTGTTCAAGTTCTATGGCCCTGTTCGGATCTGGCACTTCCTTATGGTCTTTTAGTTTCTAATAATACTGCCAGTATTGAGTGAGAAAATCATCTCTTCAGATTTTGTGCTGAGGCACAACGGAATTTAATTTTTTATCATGTCAACCATCTTGTATCAAGCATAATATCAGCTCTTCTGTTAACAATTTAAACGGGGGAGCATGATCACACGTGAGTGTTCTAATCAGGGATTTTTCGTTTTATTCTCTGTAGAAAATGCTTTTTTACACAAAAACCTATCAAGAACTTTTTTGATTTTTTATGGCTGTTTATCTAAAAAATTAGGCTTTCCCTGTAATTTATACCGGATACGAAAAACCCTACTATACGTTATTTTTCATTTCCATTTTATAGTGAAATGCATATTTAAATAATCTCAATCGGGCCTTACTCTTAATTCTTACTTCTTAAATCGTCGCTCCGGGTCATTATTCGCCTAACTCACAATCATGCAAATCGGGAATTTCTTCATGCTTGCATTTTATACCAGCGGCATTCATTGCCTGCTGCATATCATGCATTTGTTTATCCATCAGTTGTATATGATCCAGCATATGATTGATTGCATACGCGACCGGATCAGGAGAGTCCGCTGTTGTCCCGTAGGCATCAAACCCCATCTTATTAGCAATTTTTGTACGTTCCGCACTTTGCGCATCCAGTGCGCCGACAACTCGTCCAGGAATACCAACCACGGTTGCTCCATCAGGAACGGCTTTAATAACAACCGAATTCGAACCCACCCGCGCATTCTCGCCAATTACTATCGGTCCTAAAATTTTCGCACCGGCACCGACAACAACTCCATTTTTTAAAGTCGGATGCCTTTTACCCTTATCCCAGCTTGTCCCACCCAGAGTAACACCATGATATAAGGTGCAATCATCACCAATAATCGTGGTTTCACCAATCACTACCCCCATGCCATGATCAATAAAAAATCGCCTCCCAACGACGGCTCCTGGATGGATTTCTATTCCCGTTAGCCAGCGGCTGACATGGGCAATAAAATTAGCGATAAACTTAAAACCTCTAATCCATAAACGATGGCAAAACCGGTGCATTAGCACTGCATGAAAACCTGGATAGACACAAACAACTTCCCAGATAGTCTGCGCAGCAGGATCGCGCTCGAATACACAGGCAATATCTTCTTTTATTAAATTAATCATATTTTTGATGTAATATTGCCGTTGATTTTTTCAGGATGCCACGCAAAATATCCAGCTCCTTAGTATCTAAAGATGCTCTATGGTACACACGTCGTAAGCGGCGCATTATTGATGTGGATTTTTCAGGGTTAATAAAGCCAATTTCATCCAGCGCCTGATACAGATGCTCATAGAACGATTCCATTTGCGCAGAACTTGCTAATGCTACGTCTCTAACTTCTGGTTTCACCGCATCCTGGCTAGAGGCTACCAGCAATTCATAACAAACCACTTGCACTGCAGCGGCTATATTCAATGAACTATATGCGGCATTACTGGGTATAGTCAGCAGGGTCTGGCATAAATCCAGCTCATGATTTTTCAAGCCCGAATTCTCTCGACCAAATAAAATAGCTACTTTTTTATCCTGCGCTTCTACCGCCAGTCTTTCCGCACAAATCCTGGGCGACTCTTCAGGCACTGCAATGGTTCTCGATCGGGCGCTTGCACCGATAACAATCTGGCAATCCGCTATCGCTTCCTGCAAGGAGTCACAGCATACTGCAGAGGCTAAAATATCATCTGCTCCCGACGCTCTGGAGGTAGCATCGGCGCTGGGGAAAATTTTAGGTGCTACCAAGTATAGTTCACTCATGCACATATTTTTCATGGCTCTGGCAACTGCACCGATATTACCTGGATGGCTTGTTTCAACCAATACGATCCTAATGTTTGACAGCAATGTTTGACCCTATAAATAAAAAAGATCACTATAGCAAATTTTTTGCTATCCTATACCGTTTTCTAAACGCTCATTAAAATTTAAGCTATGCATCCAATGCTCACTATCGCTATCCGCGCTGCGAGAAACGCGGGCGACATCATTCTACGTGCATCAGAACATGTCAGCCACATTCAAATTGATAATAAAGAGCAACATGATTTCGTCACTGAGATTGATCGTCAGGCAGAAGCCGAAATTATAAAAAACATTAAGACCGCCTACCCTGAGCATGCGATTCTTGCCGAGGAAAGCGGGCAACACGAAGGCAATGAATACACCTGGATTATCGACCCATTGGATGGAACAACTAATTTTTTACATGGCTTCCCGCATTACGCTGTTTCGATCGCGTTAAAACACAAGAACCGCCTTGAAGTTGGTGTTATCTATCTACCTTTAACTAATGAATTATTCACCGCCGCGCGAGGCGAAGGTGCAATGTTGAATAATCGGCGTATACGGGTGACCAAGCAAGCAACTCTGACTGGAGCATTAATCGGCACCGGCTTTCCATTTAAAGCACAACAGCAAAAATATCTGGATGCTTACCTGGAGATGTTTAAAGCGGTTTGCATCAATACATCTGGCATTCGCCGCACTGGTTCAGTGGCTATCGACCTAGCCTTTTTAGCGATGGGTCGTTTAGATGGATTTTGGGAAGTGGACTTAAAGCCCTGGGATATTGCAGCAGGGATTATTATTGTCAAAGAAGCAGGGGGCGTAGTTACCGACCTTGCTTTTAACGATCAATATCTGGAATCAGGAAATATTATTACCGGCAATCCGAAAATGCATCAATTGATGTTTCAATTGATTAACCCGCATGTAACGGATAATTTAAAATAAGTAAACTGAATATTCCGTTTTGGGGGCACGTTTTTACCTGCCCTCAAAACAGAAGTATTTTACTTAAACGACAGGCAATGGTCGCATCATGCTCGTTTTGCCAGTCATCACATCTAGTGTTTTACTTAAACGCTTGAATACTGATTCCTGAGCATAAGGAATACCATATTTTTCACATAAGGCTTTTACCTTAGGCTGAGCAATATGATAACGACTTAACGGCATCTCTGGCCATATATGATGCTCAATTTGATAGTTCAGCCAGCCCTGGAGAAAATCAATTTTATCCGTCCCGGTTTGAAAGTTGGTCGACCCAAAGATCTGCCTCAGGTAAAACTCACCCTTATTAGTTGCTTTTTCTTCAAACACATACAAATCATCTCCCACATGATTCGTACCAATGACCAGAAAAGTATGTAAATTAGTAATCACTTCAGCCAGTAAAGAGTTAATTAAAACATTGGTAGCGGCAACCGCCCCCCCTAATGTAGTCACTATGCCCACAGGCATAAACAATAATGGAATTAGCGCAAACCTAATAGAGGCATAAGGTATTAGGCAATGCGTCCATAATTTACGACCCACTGGGTGCAAAGGATTCCAGGTATCAGCACGTGAGTATGTGACCGGCTCCAAACCTATTTTTTTGTCTTCTGAATGTTGTAATTCAACCAGTGTAGAAGGTGCGTAATAGGTAAACTTCCAGGTACTGGCCATAACCCCTAGAAAAACATACCGAGCCCATTGTGGCATATTAAGATTTCTAAAGGTTTCGGTATTGAACTCCACTTGGTCCGGATCAGCTTCTTCACCCAGATTATAATGATGTAAATCATTATGTTCTTTATCCCAGGCTTCCGGTAACATCCACTCCAGCCAATCTATAAAGCGCCGATTTCCTTTAGCAAACCCTTTACTTGTATAACGTTGGGGAATGCCTTCAATTTTGTCATAGGCACGGTGATTAATATGATGCGCAATCGTCGTCCAGCGCGTGACATTTCCCTGACTGATCAAAAAAGCAGACACTGGGTTTGGAATAATCCAGGCAGTTCCGTAACCTATCGCGGAACAAATACGTCCCCAGCGTTCAATCTTTTTTAAATGCCGAAAATCATCCATATTCAGGTCACTTAATACTTCCTTACGGATATCATCCATGTCTTGTGCAAACTGATCTCTATCAATTGCATGGTAAATATGTTGAGTCACGCACGAGCCCCTTAAAATGAAAAAAGACTGGTACTATATCATCCCTCTAACAATTATCAGACTGATAATAGCATTTTACCAACCAGATCCACTTCAACCATAGATAAAAAAGGGGCTTAGAGGATTTAAAAAAAATCAAACACACTACCTACATGCCGTATGCACAAACAACGGCCCTGACATTATCTTCCAGCTCAGAATTTAAACCAGAAATCTCTATTTCGGAGACAGCATAAAGTAAACTGGAGTAAGCAATACCAACCAGAAACATTCCGATCGTACAAAAACGGGGAAGTTGAAATTACGAAGATTATTCAAGGAACCTGTATTCAGTTAATACAGATAAAAGCTTTTACGTTAGTGCACAATTATGACAACTAGATATAGTTTAAACCTGTCATAACTTTGTAACTCCCTAAAAAGTGCCGTTATAGGCACCTATACAGCTACTCTTATTGCTAAAAACACTCTAATCATTGACTGATCACTCTTTGTTTATTTACCGCATTACCATAAAAAATCAAGGCCCAGCCGCGATTAGCAACTTCAGCACTCAAAGCAAAAGAGAGAAACCATAAATCTGAAAAGGGCCAATTCATCCAGGTCATAATACCCAGTAATACAGTAATAGTTCCGCCGATTCTCGCTGAATTAGAATTGGGTATTCTCAGCACATAAGAAATCATAATTCTAAACAAACCCTGAATAATGAGATATGCCGTTATCAGCAAGCTAAACGCAATTACATCTTTACCGACACTAAACACAATAACAACCCCACAGACTAAGTCAATGATACTGCCCAAAAAATAAATTAATAAAAAAGACTGACTAGAAGAAACGTAGGCATCTACAAAACGTAGAATCCCTACCAGTATAATTAAAGAGGCCGCAACAGGAAGCCAGGAAGAACTAGTTCCTAACATTTGCATATTAGGTGCCATAATTGTAAATAATGACAATACCGAGCCTAATATCAGCATCACCGCACCTCTAAACATAAACCACCTCGGGCAGGTTACTAATTTTTCCAGTCCATTCGTCCCAGCTTTAGTATTCATAATATTTCCTGATATTTTTGTAGAGGGCTATCCATTCACATGCTTTCTAAGCAGTGTTATTGTGTGATGTAAAGTTGTGACATTAAGGCGTCACACTTTATAAATTCAACGAACATTTCAATCGTGTTAAATCAGCAACTTAATAAAATATGCTGGAATTCTATCCGAAATCATCTAAACTTTCTACTTAGCAAGCTCAGTGTTGCCCAATTTTTGTGAAAATAAAGCTTTCATAACAACACTTAGCCTTTATTTTTTGATTGATTGGAATAAAAAAATGGCTTCTAAAGCAATTATAGGACTTATCCTTACCCTGGCATTTAGTCTTTCCTGCCTAGCTGATGTGGTCAAGTTTAACTCATCACACCCAGATAAGTATGTGGTAGTTAGGGGTGATACACTCTGGGGTATTTCCGCTAAATTCCTAAGAGACCCGTGGCTATGGCCAAATGTCTGGAAACATAATAGCCAGATTAAAAATCCGCATCTGATTTATCCCGGGGATGTTATCTCGTTTTGCTTTGTTGATGGCAAACCCATGCTCTGTGTTAATAGCGCCCAAAGCGATCAACGCATGCTCTACCCTCATATGCGTAAATCAGATGAAAAAAATGCCATTGCCATGATTCCTTTCGAAGCCATTGCCCCCTACCTCAGCTCGCCTAAAGTGGTTGGCAAAGACGAACTGGCAAATGCGCCCTATATTGTTGATTTTGCAGGCGAGCATATAGTTGCAGGTGAAGGAGATGAAATTTATGTACGCACTATTTTAGAACCCAAGTACCTCGCCTATACGACTTATCGGTCCGGAGAGGAATATGTTGATCCTGAAACTGATGAAACCCTGGGTTATGAAGCAGAGTATATTGCCGATAATGTTATCGTTAACCTGGGGGACCCGGCAATCTTGACAATCACTAACTCTGATAGAGAAGTGCGTCGTGGCGACCGTCTTATGCCAACTTCGGAAGAAAATGTAGTTTTTAATTATTTCCCTACCCCCCCTGAAAAACAAATCAACGGATCTATTATCAGTGTACTCAATGGTGTTACCGAGATAGGTACTTATGATATTATTGTACTTAGTAAAGGTGAACGGGATGGACTTAAAGTAGCCAATATCTTAACCATCATGCAAAAAGGCAAGCTGATTCCTGACCCTTTTAATAAAATTAAAAATGAACTGGTTAAATTACCTGACCGCAAAGCCGGAATTGCCATGGTTTTCCGTATCTTTGACCGTGTCAGCTATGCACTGGTCATGAATGCCGCCAGAAATATCAACGTTTTAGATTTGGTACAAACACCTGAAGAATAGCCCCTCCCAGAATAGCGTAGATTCCTATAAATACTGGCTTGCGCTTTTGCGCACGCCAGGCATTGGCAGTAAGACATTTCTAAAATGTCTGGAATACTGTCCTCCAGAGCAACTCTTTTCCACCTCTCGAGATACCCTGCTTAAACTAGGTCTACGCAGGCAAAGCATCGATGCCATTAAAAATCCCGACTGGAGTATTGTTGAGCAGGATTTATTATGGCTGGAACAAGATGGCAACCATATCCTGTTATTTACAGACCAAGACTACCCTCCTCAGCTAAAAGAAATTCCAGACCCGCCTCCAATATTATTTGCCCGGGGCGATGTTGATTTAATTCATTTTCCACAGATCGCCATTGTGGGTAGTCGCAACCCTTCTTCTTCAGGTATACAAATTGCCACTGAATTCGCCAGCAATCTGGCTTCAATCGGTTTTACCATTACCAGCGGATTAGCACTGGGCATTGATGCGGCGGGACATCGCGGCGCTTTAGCAGTAAAAGGTAAAACCATCGCTGTCACCGGCACAGGTTTAGATCGTGTATACCCTGCCGCACATAAAGAACTTGCCACTGAAATCATCAATAATGGTGTACTTATTTCCGAATTCCCCCCGGGTACGTCTGCTAAAGCAAATCATTTCCCCCGGCGCAACCGGATCATTAGTGGGCTTTGTGTCGGGTTGCTAGTTGTCGAAGCTGCTAAACAAAGTGGCTCGTTAATCAGCGCGCGTATGGCACTAGAACAAAACAGGGAAGTCTTTGCCATACCCGGCTCTATACATAATCCGCTCGCGCGGGGTTGTAATGCTTTAATTCAGGAAGGTGCCAAACTAGTAGAAACAACCCATGATATTTTAGATGAGCTAGGACATTTTTTTCACCAGCCTATAGCACAAGGGGACATTGCTAGCACCCAAGCAACTAATCTTGACGCAGAGCAACAAAACCTGTTGAATTATGTCCTATATAACCCCACATCTATAGATCAGCTAGTCAATGAAACGGGCTTTTCTGTAGAAATTATCGCTTCGCACTTGCTCATATTAGAAATACAAGGTTATATTATTGCCACAAATGGCGGTACTTACACTCGCATAAAATAGTCCGCCTCCAGCAGACAGCCCACCAATAGGCACTTTAATGAATGAAGACATTTTTGATGTATTGATCTATCTATTTGAAAATTATATGGATAGTGAGGTTGACATCACCCCGAATACCGACTTGCTTCAAACAGAACTCAAAGCAGCAGGCTTTAATTCAGGAATTATTTTAAAAGCCTTTGAGTGGTTAGATACACTGGCACTACAAGAAGCGCCTGTGTTCAAATCCGAACAAAATTTCCGTATTTTTTGTCCAGAAGAGTGCTACAAACTGGATATGGAGTGCCGTAACTTTATTCTGTTTCTACAGGGCATGAATATCCTTACTTCGGTTAGCCGCGAACTTGTCATTGATCGTGCAATGGCAATAGACAATAAGCATATATCCATCGAAGAACTAAAGTGGATTTCCTTGATTGTCTTACTTAGCCAAGCAGATGAAGAACTTGCCATTGCTCACATGGAACATATCATCTACCAGGAATCGCCTGCTTTTTTAAATTAATATTGGTTACTAAAGAGAATGAGCAAAAATTTAATCATTGTAGAGTCACCCGCCAAATCCAAGACAATTGAGAAATATCTGGGTAAAGACTTTCAAGTTCTTGCATCTTATGGTCATTTACGTGACTTAATTCCCAAAGAAGGCGCGGTTGACCCTGAGAATGACTTCGCCATGAAATATCAAGTACAAGATCGTAATCAACGTCATGTACAAGCCATTACCAAAGCGCTGAAAGGTGCTGACACCCTCTATCTCGCGACTGACCCTGATAGAGAGGGAGAAGCTATTTCATGGCACTTACTGGAAATGCTTAAAGCCAAGAAGCTCCTGAAAAATAAGCAGGTGCACCGGGTTGTATTTCATGAAATCACTAAAAAAGCCGTGACGCATGCTATCGAAAATCCGGGGGAGATTGCTACGACGCTAGTTGATGCTCAACAGGCAAGAAGAGCCCTGGATTATCTGGTGGGTTTTAACCTGTCACCTTTATTGTGGAAAAAAATTCGTCGCGGTCTATCCGCAGGACGTGTACAAAGCCCTGCCTTGCGTATGATTGTTGAGCGCGAACTGGAAATCGAAGCGTTTAAAACGCGAGAATATTGGTCGATTACAGCAAAAATGGCGCACGAGAAACAAGCCTTTAAAGCCAAGCTGACTCATTATAATGGCGAAAAACTGACCCAGTTTAGCATCGAAAATGATGAGCAGGCGCAAGCTGCGCAACAGGCATTAACAAAAGCTGCCAGCGACAATTTAATCGTTACCAAACTGGAAAAGAAACAGCGCAAACGCAACCCTGCCGCACCCTTTATTACCTCGACATTACAACAAGAAGCCGCGCGTAAACTGGGCTTTACAACTAAACGCACCATGATGGTTGCCCAGCAACTGTATGAAGGAATGGATATCGGTGGCGGTGAAGCGGCTGGATTAATCACCTATATGCGTACTGACTCCGTTAACCTTGCCGATGAAGCACTGGAAAACATACGTCTGCTCATTAGCCAAAAATATGGTGCTCATCAGATGCCGCCAGCTCCGCGCGCATTTAAAACCAAGTCTAAGAATGCTCAGGAAGCACATGAGGCGATCCGACCTACGCTTGCAGAACAAATACCGGCTGAGCTAAAAAAGTATTTAAGTAGCGATCAATTTAAGCTATATGACCTTATCTGGAAGCGCACTATTGCCTGCCAGATGATTCATGCGACCATCAATACCGTCTCGGTTGATTTAGCCTGTGGCAGTGAGCAAGACCTGTTTCGTGCGACTGGCTCTGTTATCGCGAAACCTGGCTTTATGGCCGTCTACCTGGAAGGCAAAGATGACAATAAAGAAAGTGATGATAAGGAAACTTTTTTACCGCCCATGGCAACAGGCGATGCGATACCCTTAGAAGCGATTGTCACTAATCAGCACTTTACTGAGCCACCACCCCGTTACAGCGAAGCAAGCCTGGTTAAATCGCTGGAAGAACACGGTATTGGTCGCCCTTCCACCTATGCTTCGATTATTTCTACTTTACAAAATCGGGAATATGTAACGCTTGAGAGCAAACGTTTCTACCCTACAGATGTAGGCCGGATAGTGATTAAGTTTTTAACCGAACACTTCACTAAATACGTGGATTATGATTTTACCGCTAATCTAGAAGATGAATTAGATGCTGTCTCGCGTGGCGAAAAAGACTGGGTTCCGCTGATGCGTGATTTCTGGACACCTTTCACCCAGCTTATTCATGACAAAGAAGAATCGGTGCAACGCAAAGACGTTACGCAGGAAGCTATCGACGAGAAGTGCCCAGAATGCGATAAACCGCTCTCTATCCGCCTAGGGCGCAATGGACGCTTTATCGGCTGCACAGACTATCCTACTTGCTCTTATACGCGTAATTTGAATGACGATGGCACAGAATCAAATGAACCTGAAATCGTTGCCGATAGAAAATGTCCTAAATGTGAATCCGATTTAGTCATTAAAACCGGCCGCTATGGTAAGTTTATCGGCTGTAGTTCTTACCCTAAGTGCAAGCATATAGAACCATTGGAAAAGCCGCTGGATACAGGTGTTGAATGCCCTAAGTGCAAAAAAGACACCATCCTCAAGCGTAAGTCACGTAACAATAAAGTTTTCTATTCCTGCTCGGGTTACCCTAAATGTGATTATGCCTTATGGAATGTGCCGGTGAAGGAGCCCTGCCCTACCTGTGAGTGGCCAATCCTGACGCTAAAAACCACCAAGAGCCGTGGGCCGGAAAAAGTGTGTCCCCAGAAAGATTGTAAATATGCGACACCTTATGAAGGCGACCCGGAAGATGTTAATGGTCCACTATAGAAAGACTTAGGAGTAATATGAGTTGCTATGGTGCGTGTAAAGTGCCGCTAGGCTGTAATATTGTTCCGCTTTATATGCGATCGATATGAGCGTAACTGAGCCTCCGGGTTAACTGGTATTGCTAGGAGGAGATCATCATCAATATTTTACAGGACATGATGGTAATTCTAACTCTGGTCGGAGTAGTTCATTTTATCGTCAACATGGCGGCTGCCAATAAAATCATGGTAATGAGACGCCTCGACTATATATACGACGGGGCGAAAGAAGGTATAGCCGATCGTAAACTAGCCAACTATAAATAGCTTCAATTAGCAGAAATGGTGGAGCGCAGAGTTAACAACATCGCATTAATATTTTTCACTGTCGTAGTGGTTATAATAAAATAACCCGCCATTCTGCTACTAGTCCCCGGTGGCGCTAGTAGATTAGTAGGATAGTCCGCATGGAGCTTGCGGAATACGGGATAGTAGAATCACAATTCCCGTAAAATTATGCAAGCTCCGGACTAGATACAGAAAATAAAAAAACTATTAACCTTTAATACGAGTAGCAATACGCTGGTAGGCTGCTGTCAATTCTTCCCCCACAACTTTCGCCGCGCCAACAAACTCATCCGTGGTTTCTACCGAATCATCTGCGATATCACTCGCTTTTTGTCTGACTTGCTCCCAGATCTTTTCAGCGCCAGCAAACTCTTCTTTAGCTTCCATAGAAGCCAAATGTAATTTCAAATTAACCTCATCACGTTCGGCTGCTAATTTTGCCATTAACTGCTCAAATTCCTGTTTCATCTTTATTCTCCTATAATTTGTACTGGAATATCCATTTAATTACATTTCAGGCAAAAAGGCCAATAATTTTTTTACAAATACGTTAATTCTGGCTTTTCTCTCAGCCAGTGGAATGTCACCCAGACTCGCCGCTGTCAGCCATGCTATACGCCAGACAAGCTGATTAGTTTTCCGGTTGATTACATCAAAGACCAAAGTGCCTTTCTCGTCACGGTCTTTATTTGACACGATGCACCATTAAGTCCAACACTAATCTAAATTATCGGACAATTTTAGCATCGCCCATGCTTGATTCCAGAGAGCTATAAAACTTATATTCAAATCCGCCTGTCCTGCATTTTCAATATGTTGATAGCCTTTGTTTTGTACCTCCTGTTCGATACTCTGTTTTAATAAAGTCCACATATCGACATTTTTAATAAGCCCTTCGTCAGACTGCCGGGCAAAACCTTTTGACCAATCGTAGGTTGTATTTTTAGGTAAAAGCAATTTAGAATGATGCGCAGTGATAAACGACACAATCACATCTTCGTGTCGAACTTACTAAGTTGTCGAGCAAGAAGTCAGCAAGGCGCTCATGAATACGAAGCTTACTATTACAAAAAACTTTCTAAGCATAAATCTTATTTTCAATTAATACAGGTAAGTCGGAAAAGATTCATTTTACCAAGCCCACATTAAATAATTGACTAGGTATCATCATGTTCGAGGCCAAACCATTCAATCAATTTCTAGCCACGGGGTGGCTAGCCATCCTCCTAAGCAGTCCTTTACAGGCCACTGAAAAATCTGCCATTCTGGATAAAATAAAACTCCCTAAAGGCTTTAGCATCAGCCTGTTTGCCGATAATGTTCCGAATGCCAGAAGCATGGCTTTAGGTAAAGATGGCGCGGTGTTCGTAGGCTCCCTGAGAAATGGCAATGTATATGCCTTGCAAGACAGCGATCAGGACGGCACAGCCGAGCAGCGGCATATTATCGCCTCGGGCTTGAATATGCCGAACGGGGTTGCATACAATGACGGTGCATTGTTCGTCGCAGAGCTAAATCGTATTATTCGTTTCGATAATATTGACCAGCTCCTGGATAATCCGCCTAAAGCTACCGTGGTATATGACCAGTTTCCCAGTGAGAAAAGGCATGGCTGGAAATATCTGCGTTTTGGTCCAGATAATAAACTTTATACCGCAGTCGGTGCGCCCTGCAACATCTGCCTGCCTACAGAAGAACTCTTTAGCTCTCTGCTGCGTTTAGATAGCGATGGCAGTGACCTGGAAATATTAGCACGCGGCATTCGCAATACAGTGGGGTTTGACTGGCACCCAAAGACCAATAGTCTGTATTTCACCGAAAATGGTCGAGATATGTTAGGCGATGACATCCCGCCTGATGAGCTAAATAAATGGACCAAAAAAGACCAGCACTTCGGCTACCCTTTTTGTCATGGCGGCGAGCTACTCGATCCAGAATTTGGCAACAGTCAACAATGTAACGACTACACCCCGCCCGTATGGAAATTCAAAGCACATATGGCGCCTTTAGGCATCCGCTTTTATCGTGGACAGCAATTTCCTAACAGCTACCACAATCAACTCTTTGTCGCTCAGCATGGCTCCTGGAACCGCAGTATTCCACATGGTTATCGTATTGCCTTGCTTACCTTAAAATGGGGCAAGGTAGTTTCTGAACAGGTCTTTGCCGAGGGATGGTTAGATAAACAGGGTAAAGCGGCAGGCCGCCCTGTTGATATACTGGAATTAGCAGATGGCAGTTTACTGGTTTCAGATGATCTGGCAGGAGTTATTTATAAAATCAGCTATACAGGTGTGCAATGATTGCGGTTAATGCGCGGTTTTCGCCTGTCTATTCTCAAACTAGTTTTTCAGAAAGCGAGCAAGATAAGGCTTAAAGACCTTATAGTGAGATTTAATACTCGCTACAAACCCGACTTTACCAAAATATTGACCCATGATTAGCTGCATTTTCTGCCTAATTACCATGATTCTGTTCCTGATATATACATGGATGGCAGAATTAAGTAATTTATCAATCATACCCATAATCCATTCATACGCTATTTCCAACCAGGCAAATGTCATCAATTGCGCTTTAGTTAAATCAAATAACCAGAAGGTAAAAGCAGCAACCGGAATTTTTAGTACATAAACCAGAATTCCGCTGATAAAGTACCCTTCAAGAAACCAAAGCCCTGCCAGAAAACCCATAGATTCAGCGAGCACCAAAATACCAATAAACACCGTCAGTAACAGGTACCGATGCATCGTTAAAAATTTCTGTTTTAGAGGCTCTAATACAACCAGGCTTTTAATATAGCTAAAAATCGGCTTGGCAAAAATATTCCAGACCAACTCTTCAAAAAGGATGTAGCCAATAACCAGAATACTCTCCAGCGCTTTAGCAACAAATTGTGGGGTTTTATTATTGATATTCATATTGTGTACCTGGTTATTAACCGATACGCTGTGCTACAACCTCAAAAACACGCTCAAAAACACGACTATCTTCAGTATAAAAAGTTTCTGCGTCAACTTCACGGCGGAGCCACGTAAATTGCCGTTTTGCGAGCTGACGGGTTGCAATGACACCCAGTTCCTGCACTTCCTGTAGATTAATTTCACCATCTAAATAAGACCAGACCTGACGGTAACCTACCGCACGCACCGATGGCATTTGCACCGTTAAATCACCGCGCCGATACAAAGCCTCGACTTCTGCAACAAAACCTTGCGCTAACATCAGCTTAAAGCGCTGGGCTATTTTCTCATGTAATATCGCTCGATCTCGCGGTGCAACAATCAATTTAATTTGCTGATAAGGTATCTGTTCTACCTTTGCCTGTTCGTGTAACTCAGTCATCGACTTACCCGACAGTATCTGTACTTCTAGCGCACGTTGTACACGCTGCGGATCATTCGGGTGAATCCGCGCCGCAGCCTTGGGATCTATCGCCTGTAGTTTTTTATGCATGGCTATTTTGCCTATGCACTGTGCTTCGGCATCCAGTTGCGCGCGTAATGTGCTATCCGCAGTCGGTAACTCGGCCAGCCCATAAAATAGCGAATTAAAATACAGCATAGTGCCACCGACTAATAAGGGCACTTTGCCTCTGGCCGTTATATCTGCCATCAATGCTAAGGCGCGGCTTCTAAACTCACCAGTAGAAAAACTCTTTGCCGGATCTAAAATATCGATTAAATAATGCGTAATTCCCGCTCGCTCTTCTATCGTCGGCTTTGCTGTACCAATATCCATACCTTTAAAAACCAGTGCAGAATCGACGCTAATGATTTCAGCATTGAGCTGTTGCGCTAGCTGTACCGATAAGGCTGTTTTCCCAGCGGCAGTGGGGCCCATTAGAAAAATTGCAGGGGGAAGTGCTGTTGTTAACATTAAGATAGTTTCAAGCTTGCACGCACATCTGGGAATCTCTTTCAGTTAGTTTAAGCGATCGTTCATGCTCAATAATTTTCTTTGCTTTTTCAACTGCCGCACTTAACACAAATCCATTAATGCTAGGTAAACCTGAAGCAGCAGCTTGAGACAGTAGTGCCTGAGTATCACTATCACCTCTAGTGGTAATTCTTGGTAGGGGCGCTGTCATCATCAGCCTCTCTTGCCAAACACAAAGTGCCAAATTGGCACCTAAAAGTGTCCCATGCCATTTTCTTTTTAGCAATAGCTTTCTAAGCTAAAAAACCAGTTGTAAGGAATACTATCGTCGAGCAAACTACTACTGCCCACGCAAAAACAACTTATCCAGTTCTTTTTTACTCAACTCCACCCAGGTAGGGCGGCCATGATTACATTGTCCGCTACGCTGGGTTTTTTCCATATCTCTGAGTAAAGCATTCATTTCTGGGACAGTCAAGCGTCGATTGGCACGTACCGAGCCATGACAGGCGATACAGGACAGAATTTCATTACAGCGCTGCTCGATACGCTGGCTCATGCCGTGCTCAATAATATCTGCCAGCACATCTTTCACTAATAATGTAATATCAACACCGCTTAATAGCGCTGGCACTGCGCGTACCACGATCATCTCTTCGCCCATACGATTTAACTCAAAGCCCAGACTCATAAAAAAAGCCTGCTGCTCATCGGCCAGATCCGCTTCACTACGAGTCACGTCTATTTGTACCGGCAATAACAAAGGCTGCGATGGCACAGAGCCTTGCTGGTAGTCGTTTTTAAATTGCTCATAAGTAACCCGCTCGTGTGCTGCATGCGCATCTACCAAAATAATACCATTTTGAGTTTCCGCTAGAATATACACATCATGTAAATGTGCCACTGCGAAACCTAGTGCAGGTAAGGTTCCACTATTGTCGTCAGATCCAGCGAACGGCTCTTGAATATTAGTGACATTCTCTGAAGCAACAACGCGAGTATAGGCTTCAATCTGGGCATCAACATTTAAAGGCAATGAAGACTGACGTGGTGCATTTACAGGCTGGTAGCTTTGCCTGGCAGTGGGTTGGTTATCTAGGGGAGGTAAAGGCTGAAAATCAACCACCTGTTGCACATCAGGCCGCGCGACAACAATTTCAGCTGCAGCTTCATTCTGTTGCGTTTGTGGCCGCACATCCGCTAAAGAGCGGTGCAATGCTTTAAATAAAAAGTCATGTACGGTACGTCCTTCACGAAAGCGCACTTCCAGTTTTTGCGGGTGTGCATTAACATCGACTAAACCGGGGTCCAGCACTAAATATAAAACATACACGGGATGGCGCCCATGAAACAACACATCCTGATAGGCTTGCTTAATGGCATGCGTGACTAGCCGGTCTTTAATCAGGCGCCCATTGACATAAAAATACTGCATATCCTGCTGACTGCGGGAAAAAGTCGGCAAACCTACCCAACCATATAAATGCATACCCGAAGCATTAAAATCAATTGCCACAGAATTTTCTAAAAAAGCGGAACCAAAAATATGCGCGACGCGTTGCTCCTTCTCTTCCTGGGTCTGTGCCAGTTTAAAATTAAAGACCTCGCGTTGGTTATGTTTTAATTCAAAGGCAATATCAAAGCGGCTTAAAGCCATGCGTTTGAATAAGGTATCAATATGGGTAAATTCCGTTTTATCGGTCTTTAAAAATTTACGCCGTGCCGGGGTATTATAAAACAAATCACAGACTTCTATTGTCGTCCCCAAAGGATGTGGATCAGGCTGTGGATCGAGCTCTTCTTCAGAACCATCGGCTTGCACCCGCCAGGCACAATCTGCATCCGCTACTCTTGAAATCAGGATTAATCTAGATACCGAGCTAATACTGGGTAACGCTTCACCACGAAAGCCCATCGTTGTAACCTGCTCCAGATCCTGCAAAGATTTGATTTTGCTGGTTGCATGCCGGGACAAGGCCAAAGGTAAATCTTCTTTTTCTATACCACAGCCGTTGTCCCTTATTTTAATAAGCCGCGCGCCACCTTGCTCTATTTCGACATTAACCTGAGTCGCTCCAGCATCAAAACAATTTTCAACTAACTCTTTAACCACCGACGCAGGTCGTTCCACCACCTCGCCAGCGGCAATCTGATTAACTAATTGGGGGGGTAAGGCATAAATGCGCATAAAAAACTCAATACTGTTAAAAAATAGGGAGTGTTGGGGCAGGAAACGTAACGTTCATTTGCTTGATGCGCTTCATACCTCAGCACATCCTATTCAAAATTTATAAACGAAGCTTAGCTCTGTTTAGCCAGCCCGATCCTGGTCAATCAGTTCCAAAAACAATTGCTCTAAACGATTAGAGCCATTCTTCAAACTGACCACTTCAATCTGTTGCTCTGACAAGCCTTTAAATAGCTGATTCAAACCCAAATTTTTAGGGACAGAGACGCTGATTTGCATGGAATTAATCAGATCGATTTTATAACCTGAGATAGCCGCAATTTTTTTCAGTGGGGTTTTAACATCACAAACAAAATGTTCTTCATTGAGGCGTGCCAGTAAGCTCTGCATATCGGTATGCTCAACAATTTCACCTTGGTTAATAATAGCAATATTGCGACATAAACTCTCTGCTTCTTCCAGATAATGCGTGGTAAGAATAATCGTCGTACCCTGCTCATTAACCTGTTTCATGGTCTCCCACATCGAACGCCGAATTTCGATATCCACCCCTGCCGTTGGCTCATCTAAAATCAATAACCTAGGCTGATGCACCATGGCTCGAGCAATCATCACTCGACGCTTCATCCCTCCCGATAAGCGTCGGGTGACGGTATTACGCTGATCCCATAAATGCATTAATTTCAGGCAGTGCTCGGTATTTTTTAAAGCTTCTTTTCTGGGTAAACCATAGTAGCCAGCTTGATTCATGACGATATTGCGTGCTGTCTCAAACTGATTAAAATTAACTTCTTGAGGTACCAGGCCTATATAACTTTTTGCCAGTTTCTTGTTACGCTTTAAATCAGCATCAAAAATTCGCACCACGCCACTTGTAGCATTAACCAGGGAGCTAATAATACCAATGGCCGTCGATTTTCCCGCGCCATTAGGCCCTAAAAGGGCAAAAAAATCACCCTCTTCTACATCCAGATCAATACCTTTTATGGCTACCAGACCATTAGCATAAGTTTTCTTTAAATTACGAATAGATAAGGCTTTCAATGTCGTTCGGTCCGGGTAATATTAACTTAATACATATCAGCGCTTAACCTAAGTCACCAAATGCGTTACATTATGCAGAAAAAATTAGACAAATTTTAGCAGAAAATTCACTGATATTATAAACAAATGACCCAGACTACTGAACAGGAACAAGTTCCAGAACTCGTTGCCGCTGTTGATTTAGGCTCAAATAGTTTTCATATGATTGTCTGTAGCGTGCATAAAGGGCAACTCAAAACTCTAGATCGACTGCGAGAAATGGTCAGGCTTGCCTCAGGCTTAAATGAAAAAAACATCCTCAATGACGAGACCCAGCAGCGCGGACTTGCGTGTTTGGAACGCTTTGGTCAACGCATCCAAAAATTTCCTGAAAGCAATGTCCGTATCGTCGGCACCAATACTTTGCGTACCGCCAATAATGCGGCGCAATTTTTACACAAAGCAGAACTAGCGATAGGCTTCCCGATTCACATTATCTCTGGGATAGAAGAAGCACGACTAATATATCAGGGCGTTGCCCATAGTCTGCAAAGTAATGCTAATCGCCGCCTGGTCATGGATATCGGTGGCGGGAGTACCGAATACATTATCGGCACTAATTCTGATCCCTCACAAAAAGAAAGCCTGCGTATGGGCTGTGTTACCGTTAGCAACCGTTTTTTTGCCAATGGCGAAATCAGCGCCAAACAATTCAAGAAAGCCGAAATTTTCGTCAACCTGCGGCTTAACACCTACAGAAACTTGTTTACATATAATGAATGGGATGAAGCTATCGGTGCTTCGGGCAGCATTCGATCGATCCGCAAAGTACTGTTAGCCACTGAATGGAGTCACGGCAGCATTACCCTGGAAGGGCTGGAAAAGCTTAAACACCACGCACTTAGCTGCAAGCATGTCTCAGAATTGGATTTACCTGACCTGGACCCAGATAGATTACCGGTATTTATGGGTGGTCTGGCGATTCTGTACACCACCTTCAAAACGCTAGGTATAGACAAAATGAGTGTCTCTGATGGCGCATTACGTGAAGGCTTGATATACGACTTTCTAGGTCGCATGGTTAATCATGATGTACGTTCCGACACAGCTAACATGCTAGCGCAGCATTATCATACCGACATCAGGCAAACAGAGCTGATTAAATCCACCATAGCCCTTATCTTAAAACAGGTTAGTCCCTTTCTCGGCGCGCAATCAAGAATCATGCATCAATATCTGGACTGGGCTGCTGAACTGCATGAAATAGGCCGCAATATAGCGCATAGTCAGTATCATAATCATGGCGCCTATATTATTAAGCATGGTGATTTAGCCGGCTTTTCACAACAAGATCAAAACCTGCTTTCCACCCTGGTGCAAGCCCACCGGCGAAAAATCCCGGTAAAAAATATCAACGACCTTCCTGCGCCTTGGGATGATCTGGCTATTTATATGGTTATTATTCTAAGGCTGGCCGTTATTCTGCGGCGGAATAGGAGTAATTCAGATATTCCAGAATTTAATATCACTTTGACGAAAAAATCCGTCAGCATTGAATTTCCAGAAAGCTGGTTGGACAGTGCGCCCTTAACGCAAGCTGATTTACAGATGGAAGAAACTTACCTGGCAAAAGCCAAGTTTAGCTTACAAGCGAGCTAGCCCCAGTGCTGTTCTTACTTCGCATGATCTTATATGGAATCGGTATACCTGCCGCTATCCTTGCTGTTGTTTTTGCCCTGGCAACCAGCAACAAAGACATCACATTGCCTAAATGGGAACTCAATAGCGCCGATATTCAACGTGCTAAAAGTATCTTACACGCGAATAAACAAGCTTCGGATAAACCGCTGAACCTGAATTTAACAGAACGTGACCTGAATATCGCCTGCACCTATTTACTCAATGTCTATACCAACAGCCAATCGCAAATACAAATAGTCGATAACTATATTTCATTTGACCTGCGCTTCGCCTTGCCAAAAAATCTGTTCGGGCGCTATCTAGACATGCAGTTCCAGTTACACACACCAGACAAACAGACTCCAGAAATTAATCATTTACATATTGGAAAAATCGCCATTCCAGATAGCTACGCGGGTTTATTCATTGACACGCTTATTGAGCAAACACGCTTAGACAATTATTTAAAAGTAATCAGGCAAAACTTAAAACTCTTTCGCATTCAAAACCAGACATTACATTTGGTATATCAATCGGCCATTACTGCCAACAGTAATTTCCAGCAATTACTGACGCCAAAAACTGATAATCTGGCGCTGGAGCCATACCAGGAAAAACTGAATCAGGCACTACGTGAACATGACCCTGACTGGCGTTTATCTTTAAGTAATGTGCTGCGCCCATTGTTTCAGCTAGCCTGGGAGCGCTCGACTGCAAAAAATGCCATTGCCGAAAATCGACTGGCTATCTTTGTCGCCAATCGCTATGTTAATTATTACCCCGGTTCGACGGCGCATAGACAAAAGACTGACACGACTCCCAAATATTCGGTGTTTCTCTATAAACGAATTGATATGGCACAACACTTTATGTGGTCAGCCACCGTCACGGCCATAGGAAGTAGCCAATTAGCGAATATACTCGGCCTGGAAAAAGAACTCAATGACGCAAAAAAAGGCAGCGGATTTAGCTTTATCGACCTCGCCGCCGACCGCGCCGGTATCTACTTTGGCAAACAAGCCACCGCAAGCCCGGAGCAAGCACTGAAAATCCAGGAAAAAATGGCCACTATCGAAAATTACCAGGCATTTATGCCCGATATAAGAGACTTGCCTGAAAGTCTGACTTCACAAGCCTTTACCGAACAATACCAGTCTATCCATAGCGCCAGGTACCAAAAGGTCCTGGAAGACATAGACCAGCGTATTGCCGCGAGCAAAATTTATCATTAGAAAATAAGCCAACCATGCCCTATATTTGTCCAATTTGCAGACATCCTCTGCAGCAACACTTGCCATCAAAAGGCTATTATTGCACTAACAAGCATCACTTTGACCTTGCAAAAGAAGGCTATTTAAACCTGCTACCAGCACAACATAAAAAATCCAAAGAGCCCGGAGATAGCCGAGCCATGATGCGGGCCCGGCGTAATTTTCTTGAAGCCGGATTTTATCAGTCGATGGCAGAGGCGCTAGTAAAGATTATCGACTCTCATAAACCGCCATCCTTGCCTATGCATATTCTGGATGTCGGGTGTGGTGAAGGTTATTATTGCAGACAACTGGAAGCGTTATCAAACCATCCAGAAGACCTGGATTTACACGGCATAGACATAGCAAAAAACGCTATTTTTGCCGCCGCTAAAAAACAGTTAAATGCCCGTTTTATTGTTGCCAGCACCAAGAGCATGCCATATGCCGATCACTATTTTGACTTATTGCTAAGAATCTATGCGCCGGCAAATGATCAAGAGATCATCCGTCTGTTAAAGCCTGATGGTTTGTTATTAGTCGTCACCCCAGGGCCAAGGCATTTATGGCAATTAAAAGAGTTTATCTATCATGATGTAAAAGAACATCCTGCAGACGTTGCTCTTCCCGAGGGATTTACGCAAATAGATAGCCAGCGTGTCAGCTATAAAATTCGCCCCGACCAGAACCAGCGTATGGCATTATTACAAATGACACCCTTCGCCTGGCGTGCCAATGCAGCAATACAAAATAAAATTCAACGCGCTAATGATTTGCAAATTGAAGCCGACTTTATATTGACGCTGGCTAAACAGCTGTAGATATACTTTGCACGGTCACGACTGCGATTGTTTATTGATTTAAAATGACACATTTAAGGTTTTTGCGCATAAAAAACCGATAAATACTGATAAACAGTTTGCAATGCACTCGTCAGGTTTGCTTTTAATTTACCGCAGGGTGTCGCCCAGCGCTCATCCATATTATTAACATGCAAAGCCCATTCTGATCGCCAACAAGTACGACGCTTGACCAGTTTTCCGGACAATACTGCCTTTACCCCATAGCGCTCTGATGCCGCCAGAGCCTTGTCTGGTTTAGTCGATAATATATCCATCACTGATATGGCCTGTTTTTCCTCCAGATCCATTAATGGAAATAATAACGGAATACCATTAGAACTCTCAGCATGCTGTAATGCCTCTGCAATTTCGGTATCCTGAGCTATGTCCAGAAAAGCCTCTTTAGTACCTTGCTCAATAGCTAACCACAGTAGCGTTTTCTCACGTTTTGCACCCCATAAAGCCAAACCACTAGTGCGCATTAATGCTGTTAGCGAATTTTTATTAAAGGTCACTCGCATAATATCTGCGGGTTGCGTAGCAGTATCGCCGGCAAGCTGTAGATATTGATACTGACCCACATAAGAAGCAGCATTTCCGAGAGCGGCTTTCAGCACCGGGTTCTGAACAAAATCATTAGTGATAAAAAACCGGCTAAAAACCAGCTGCAGCGCTTCATTTAACGCCCCATTCCTGTCCGCGAGTGATTGACTACGTGCAGTCACGTCAGCGGTAAACAGCCCTTCTACCTCAGTAGCAGAAATACTTTGCGTCATGAATAAACAACAAAGCAATAAAAACCTGGTGTGCAATTTCATATCCTTTATTTTGTCTTGTACAATAAGCGCTAACTATAATTTAATTTGACCAGTAAGAGTAGCCTTGTGAGCGAACATAAACCAGAGAGTTTAAACTATAAAAGTGCCGGCGTTGATATAGAAGCAGGCAACACGCTTGTGGAGCGCATTAAGCCGATTGCAGCCAGAACACGGACAGCAGGTGTCATGTCCGGTCTGGGTGGCTTTGGTTCGATGTTTGAACTGCCACTGGATCGCTATAAACAGCCGATTCTGGTTTCTGGTACCGACGGTGTCGGTACAAAATTAAAACTTGCGTTTGATTTAAATAAGCACAACACAGTCGGCATAGACCTGGTTGGCATGTGCGTTAACGATATTATAGTACAAGGTGCCGAGTCACTTTTTTTCCTGGACTACTTTGCCACTGGAAAATTAGATGTCGATACCGCTGCTGCTGTTGTTGAAGGTATCGGTGTGGGTTGCGAGCTTGCAGGGGCGGCATTAGTCGGCGGTGAAACCGCTGAAATGCCGGGCATGTATGCCGATGGCGAGTACGACCTGGCCGGTTTTTGTGTCGGTGTTGTCGAAAAAGAAGCCATTATTGATGGCAGCAAAGTAGCTGCGAGCGATAAGTTGATTGGAATTGCATCTTCCGGCCCCCATTCAAATGGCTACTCTTTGATTCGCAAGATTATAGAACGTAGTAATATTCCACTCAGCGATACTCTAGCAGGGAAACCCCTGGCCGAACATTTACTGGAACCCACACGGATTTATGTCAAACCCTTATTAGAGCTAATTAATCAGGTACCTGTGCATGCCATGGCGCACATTACCGGCGGTGGGATCACTGAAAACCTACCCCGTGTATTACCCGACGGCTTGAGCGCCAGCATTAATCTTAATTCATGGAAGCTACCGGATATTTTTCAATGGCTACAGGAGCAAGGCAATGTCACCCAAGCGGATATGCTCACTACCTTTAACTGTGGTATAGGTATGATTGTCTGTGTTGCCGCTGAAGATGAAGCAGCTACCATAGCTACTTTAGTTGACCAGGGTGAAGAGGCCTTTGCCATTGGCGAAATCGTCAGCACACCCAATCAGAATCAAGTAAATTATTGCAACGCGTAAACTCTATAATAATAAAAGCGCAACAACTCTCAGTATTATTTATTGATATGAATCTGGGGAGTAGGCTTTAGGCCACATGAAATCTGGACTTAAGTAGGCTAAGGCATCTCCCCAGTTTTCTTGTTTTTTATGTGTTTAACCTCATATTAAAAGTAAGCCCGCTTTGATAACCAATATAATCACATAATCATCACTATGAATAAATTATCTAGCTTTTTTTTAACAATGATTATTACTGCCACTTTAAGCTTTGCCGGTATTTCCGATGCCGAAGCCAAACGCTTTGGTGGGGCGCGGTCTTTTGGCAGTTCGTCCAAATATAGTAAATCATACTCCCGAAAGGCTTCCAGCCCGACTAAAAGAACGGCCAATCAGCAGCAAGCTTACAACAAAAATCAATCAGCTCGTCAAAGCATGTCTAAGCGCGGTGGGCTAATGGGCTTATTGGGTGGCTTAGCACTGGGTGGCTTATTAGGCTCGCTATTTTTTGGTGGCGCTTTTGAAAACTTCAATTTTATGGATATTCTGATCTTTGGCGGCATCGCCTATCTATTATTCAAATTGTTCGCAGCAAAAGCAGGCAGACCACGAACCAGTAATGCCAATAATTATGCGCGTAGCACCTCACATACGGAGCCTCTCAATAGCAGCTATCAACGCACTAATCATGAACCTGCCAACAGTGCCGGTTTTGATACCGATATTTTTTCTAAAAAAGGACAGCGTAGCGATGCCCACAGCGAAGAAAAGCTAGTTGAAGATGCCATCGTATTACCTAAGGGCTTTAATGAGCAGGATTTTTTAAATGGTGCTGAAGGCGCTTATAAAATGCTGCAGTCGGCCTGGGACCAAAGAGACCTAGCTGAAATTCGGAGTTTAACAACCGATAAAGTCTTTACTGAAATCCAGTCACAACTCCAGGGCTCTACAGGCAAAAACCATACTGACGTATTAAATATTGAAGCGGAACTACTGGAAGTGCGTGAAATAGATAACGGCATAGAAGCTGTGGTGCTGTTCGACACGTTAATGCGCGAAGAGAGTACGGCACACCCCGAGCAAGTCCGTGAAGTATGGACTTTTATCAAACCCAAAAACAGTAGCCAGGCTAAATGGTATCTAGATGGTTTGCAACAACTAGAGAATTAATCAAAATGATGCAGGGACTTTAGTAAGTGAATACAATTCACAGCTAAAGCCACTCATCTTGTGCCTGGGCACCTGGACATAAATAATCATCCATTCTTGCTGGTTATTTATGTCCAGGTGCCTTATTAAAAACCTTAAAAGCCTCGCTCTTCTATGAAACAACATATCCGCGAATTTATTTTTAACGAACTAATTTTTGTCGCAGAGCCTGAGAAATTCTCTGATAATGATGACTTGCTAGAAGCCGGGCTAGATAGCATGGGTATTATGCGTTTGATTATGCATATAGAAGAGCAGTTTTCGGTGACCTTGCCCGATTCTGAAATTGACCCGGATAACGTGAAGTCCTTTAATGCCTTGGAACAATGGATACTGCAGCACAAAGCATGAGTAAAGCCACTGACGATATTATCCAGATTCTCAACCCCTCCGATTGCTTTACCCTGGCAATGGACGAGGAGATTCGCCAGGAAAACATGCCCGGCAGCCAATGTGGCTATGCCCTCGAATTAGCTAGCCCACCCGATCCTAACGCAATACAACAACGCATCAATGAATTTGGTGAGCGATTTCCTCTGGTTTTTGCAAGCTTACAACAACGTGGCAAACGTTTTTTCTGGTGTCAGCGCGCGCAACAACATCCTTTATTTCATCAACATATCGCTAGCGATAAGATAAGTAAAGATGATTTTCATAAGCAAACAGCGCTCAAATTACTCAATCACCGGCAAGACCGAGAGACAGTTCCACCGATAGAATTCCATCTTATTCAAAGTGCCAGCAAAAATACTTTCCTGATGCGCTGGACCCACCCTTTTTGCGATGCTAAAGGGGCTGATTTAATTTTAAAATATCTTTGCACCGAAGATGCAGAGCAACGACTCAAATTTGATTTACCCCGGCTGGAACCCCTGGTAAATACCCAGTTAGCTAAGTATAAATGGTGGCAGAAAATAGCCATGTTTATTAAGGCTAAGCGTTATATTTCCCAAATGGATACCTTACAAAGCGTGATCCATGCCGACACTAGCAAAGCACCAAAGCAATTAAACTACCACACTTATACGCTTAGCCCTGAACAGACTCAGACGATTAATCAAAATATTCGCCAGCAAATGGGTCTAACAGCGAGCAGCTTATATTATGTCGGCTGCTTTATGCGCGCATTGCAGCGTATGAACCCAGAGCAAGAAGGTGATGCATACTGCGCTCCTTATGCATTTAACTTACGCAGAAATAAAGCTCTCAGTCCGTTATTAAGTAACCATGTTGCTCCTTTATTTGCTCAGGCACCTAAAGCGATACTACATGACCGCCCTGCCCTGTTCCAGCATTTAAATCAGCAAAATACCAATACCCTACGCAAGCAGCTCGATTATGCATTTCTCCCTGTTATGTGGGCTGCCAGCTGGCTGTCCTTAAAGCAACATGGCGAGAAGCTACGCACCTCCATGCGCACCGGAACTGAACGGAGCTCATTCTGGTTTTCTGATATAGGTCAGGTTGATTTATCCAATACCTCTTTTTTTAATACTGACATCACCCGAATCTATCATCTTTGTCAGATCAGCAGTCCGCCAGCTATCGCCTTTTTAAGCTGCCAGTTTAACCAACAACTGACACTTAGTTATAATTTTATCGAGCCGTTATTTACCGAGGAATGGATAGCAGCTTTGCATCAAAACATGCTGGAAGAACTGCTTTTACCCTAATCTAATGTATTGTATCTGTAGGGCGCGGCTTTAGCCCGCCTGCTAAATTGGCCGGCTAAAGCCGCGCCCTACCCCAGATTTTGAAACACTCTCATGAATATCGTTATCCCTTTTTTTCAACAGTGCAATCAAACACCCGACAAAACTGCATTTGTAGAAGAAGAGCACACAATCAGTTATATTGATCTCAAGACACGCATAGAAAAAATAGCGGCTTTTTTACGTATAAAACAGGTTCAAAACCAGTGTATCGCTATTGCTCTAGACCGTGGTATAGAAGCAGCCAGCTCTATTTATGCTGTTTTAAGTGCGGGGGCAATCTATCTACCCTTAGATATTAAAAACCCGGTAAAACGGATAAATTTTATTATCGCCGATGCACAGCCTGCGTTTATTATCGGCATAGGTGACGCGCCAGACTGGCTTGATAATCCTGCAATATGGCTAGACCTATCTCAGCTACCATTAACTGAGATTAAAGGTATTTTCCCTGTTCTTGTCGATAAAAATAACCTGGCAGCTATCCTCTACACTTCTGGTTCCACTGGCAATCCCAAAGGTGTTGCCTTAAGCCACCAGGCATTAATGAATTTTTCAAGCTGGGCTCAGACAACCTTTAAACTAAACCAACTAGAGCGCATAGCCAGTCTTGCTCCGTTCCATTTTGACTTATCTATTTTTGATTTATTCAGCAGTCTGGCATCAGGGGCAACTGTTTACTTTCTTCCTGCCCGTTTAAGCCTGTCTCCCAGTCGTTTAACAGCATGGCTAAGCGAATATAAAATCACCACCTGGTATACCGTACCCTCTTTATTAAGTTTTATTGCACTGAAAGGCGCATTACAAACAACAGATTTAAGTCACTTAAAGCGCTTGTTATTTGCAGGCGAAGTCTTCCCCTGCCCGCATTTAATAAAACTAGCTGACTTATTACCCGATACTGAACTGTTTAATTTATACGGCCCCACAGAAACCAATGTTTGTTGCTACTGGCAGGTAGAACATCACCGCTTAACAGTGGAGCAGAATATTCCTATCGGTTATGCAGCTTGTGATGCAGCCCTGCTTATCGATACTGAAACAGGTGAATTATTAGTCAATAGCCTGAATAATTTTTCCGGCTACTGGCAACAGGGAAAACTACAGCCACTTAGCACGAATTATTATCCAACAGGTGATAAAGTAGCCCTGAATACTCAAGGCGAATATGAATATTATGGCCGCCTCGATCGCATGTTGAAATGTTCCGGTTATCGAGTGGAACCGGCTGAAATTGAGCAATGCATCAATCAACTGGCTACTATTGTAAGTTGCGCTGTTGTCGGTATAAAAGACCTGACCAGTGGACAGCGGCCTGTTGCAGCAGTTGTGTTAACAGGCGATGCTACTTTATCAGATATAATTAAACCATTGCGCCAGCAATTAGCACCTTATATGCAACCCTGTAAGTTTATTGTGCTGGATACCTTGCCTCGCTTAGCCAATGGAAAAACTAATTATCAGGCAATACAACGCCTGTTTGAGTCCTAATATTATTCATCTATCTGATTGATAACCCGCTATAAAATTAGTTTTTTTGAATACAAAAAGCAGACATTATGCTATGGTTTTAAGATGAATTTCTCTAACTGGAATCGAGAAAAAATACGGATCTAAAAGCAGAGAGAGGTATTTTATTCGAAGAAATTATCTTTCATATAGCTAATGGTAATGAATTGGATGTATACCCTCACTCCAATCACGCACGATATCGGTCGCAAATAATTTCTGTCGTATTGGTCAAAGACTATGTTTACCTGGTTCTCTATGTGGAATCTAAAAATGAAATTTTCTTAAAGACAATTATTCCTAGCCGCAAAGCCACGAAAAAATAGAGAGAGGATAATCATAATTGAGTATACTTTAGACGAAGAAGAGCAAGATATTCTAGATGCATTTGAGTCTGAAAAAATCAAACCTATTGCCAATATACAAGAGGAAATGCAAAGACATCGGCAGATCGCAACGGCAACATTTAAAAGATAAACGAATCAATATTCGCATTGCCAATCGCGATCTATTAGAACTGCAAAAGGTCGCTTTAGTTGAAGGCATTCCCTATCAAACATTTATTACCCGCATCTTGCACAAATTTGTAGATGGCAAATATACAGAAAAAAGACCTTGATACTTAAAGCAAAAATGCCCACTAACTAATGCCAATACTACTCCTAACTTCCACACCATGACCCAAAACCAACAGTTCCCCCCAAGCGGTGATATTTATGCTTCAAGGCAACGGCTAATTTATTGTGCGCAACAAAATATTTTAAAACATGCTATTAGCAATGACTTGGGAGGGCATGGTGACAATTTTGACGCTTTGGTAAAAGCTCACCTGAGCCTAGGAAAACAATGCCAAGATAGCGGATTAATTCTATCGATCAATGCCCACCTCTGGGGTTCCATTTTTCCGCTGATACTCTATGGTTCTGGGCAACAAAAACAACAATGGCTGCCCGCACTTCTATCGGCCGAGATGATCGGCGGCCATGCAATTACAGAACCTCAAGCTGGCTCTGATATTAATACGATCGAAACTCATGCAATACCAACAGACTCGGGGGTTGTTCTCAATGGTCACAAGCGGTTTATTACCAATACACCGATTGCAGATGTATTGCTTATCTATGCAAAGTTAGCAGGTAAACTTACTGCCTTCCTGGTTAAAAAAACAGATGCAGGTGCCGATTTTACTGATAGTCCCAATGTAACAGGGTGTGCCACAGCTACGATGGGCGATATTATCCTGCAAGACTGCCATATTCCCTTCGATCGCCAGCTAGGCAAAACCGGTGCAGGTGGCATGATGATACAAAGCGCACTGGAACTGGAACGAGCTTTTATTTTTGCCGGCATCAGCGGTATTATGCAATGGCAACTGGAGCAAGTGATTCAGTTCAGCCGGAAACGTCAGGTCAATGGCGCTCATTTAGGTGCCAATCAGGCGATCAGTCACAAGATTGCCGAGATGAAATGTCGCCTAGAAACTTGTTTATTATGGATCAATGAATGCGCAAGATTAAAAGACGCAGGCAAGCGTATTAGTTTAACCAGCGCACAGACCAAGCTATTTGCCAGTGAGGCCTTTTTACAATCCAGTCTGGATGCCACTCACATAATGGGAGCTAATGGTTTAATTACCGAAAATAAAATGACCACACTGGTTCAAGATGCCCTGGCCAGCCGATTATTTTCAGGTTCCTCGGAAATTCAGAAAAATATTATTGCGGCTTTATTAGGTACGGGGGCGGGATTTAAGAGCCGGAAATAAAAGTAACGATTGCTATCAAGCAGACCCTCTTAATAATTGTACGTATTATATGTACAAAATAGGATTTAATGATGCTACAAGTTAAAGCTAAAGTTTTTTTACTCCTAAACCCCTCTCTGTAATAACTCAGAAAATTATTGCGAATGCAGCAACAATCGAGGATAAACCATGTTTCTACGCGCCCTTTTAGCTTTTTTAATGGTTCCAGTCGTTGTCGCTGGAATCGTGCCTTTTACCATAGCCTTGTATGACCCATTTAAAAGTACAGGTAGTCTAGCTGGAATATTCCCCCTTGCAATAGGCATGGCTATTCTGCTCTGGTGTGTGCGTGACTTTTATGTTTCCGGAAAAGGCACTTTAGCCCCCTGGGATCCGCCTAACAACTTAGTTACTGTGGGCCTGTATCGATTTGTTAGAAACCCGATGTATGTCGGTGTGATTTTAATTCTATCGGGCTGGGCAATCTTAACTGGATCACCTATAGTGGTTGGATTTGCACTATTTATGTCTACTGCCTTTTTTTTCAGGGTAAAAATGCACGAAGAGCCCTGGGCAGAAAGGATATTTGCGGCTGAATGGCAAAACTATAAAGACAATGTACCTAGGTGGTTACCACAACTTAAGGCTTATTACCCTGAGCAATAATTAAAAATCCAGCTCTTCTATTACGCCGCGTTTTTGCTGTTCAAACTGCTCTGAAAATTGTTCCCAGACACCCGCCTCGCGCGCTAGCTGCTTAAAATTTTCCGAACGATTGGTCATTTCAGAAGCCACGAGCATTAGCTCTAACTCCAGAGGTGGCATCGCTTTCATCAATGACTTCACCAGATCTCTATGCACGCCATTACAACCAAAATCCCCTAACGATAGAGCTCTAGAAAAGCTATAAAACTGCTGCATGCGATTTTCACATAAAGCGGCATAGCGAGCACTTTTACTGGTATTTTTTAAAGACCCCATAATCGCCATCGTTGCCACAGCCGCATTATAAAATGCATTCTGTACCCCATGAGAAAAAATGGGGTCAACAAAACCCGCTGCATCGCCGATACAATAATAATTCTCACGGCAAGTCTCGCTGGCGTAATATGAATAATCAGGACGATATTGTAAAGAGTTTTCGATAAACTCGGCCTCTCTTAATAGATCTTTAAGATAAGGAATCTGAGCACAGCTTTGCTTAAAAAAAACTTCACGCTGCGCTTTATTCATACCCGTTAGTTTGTCGGTATGCACGATCATACCCACACTGGTTTTTTCACGCAGAATAATATGCCATAGCCAGCCATCTTCATGCGACATAACAAATGTGACCGGAGCCATTTTATCAAGCTCATCGTTCGCGTGGCTTTGCCGGTCCACACCCACAAAGCGTGAGTTTTTGAAATAGCCCCAGAGCGATAAAAAGTTTATTTCTGAGCTAATCGTTTGCCGCGTGTCTAATTGATGCGCCAGTAAAGAACTATGACCACTGGCATCAATCACATAGCGGCACTGAATCTTGCCATCCCGATTAGTTGTATCGCGCGTATCGGTGTAATAAACCTCAGGCTCGGCAGTCGATAAATCGACCTTTTTAACCACCACCTGATTAAAAACCTGTACGCCCTGCTCTACTGAAAAATCAAGCAGTAAATGATCAAAAACATCACGCTCTATATGCAAACCGGGGCGGGTATAACCATAATCAGAAAACAGAATCTGATGAATTTTATTATTCCACACAGTAATACCACCTGCTTTACTGATAAAGCCCTGCTGCTTAATTTTTTCAGAAACACCCAGTTGGTCGGTAAATTTCCAGAAATGCGGGATCAGGCTTTCACCCACCTGATTACGTGGAAATTCTGCGCGTTCCAGTAATACAACATCAACACCTTGTTTTGCCAGATGCGTTGCTGCACTGCTACCGGCCGGACCTCCGCCGATAACTAGTACAGTACATTTTTCAGGTACTGTGGTTTGCATTATTTTGATAACTCCTCAAACGGCAAACTACATATCACCTAACGACGCTCCATCAACAGGATTTTTTAACCACTCAGCAATATCATTACCTAAGGCCTTGGTACAACGCCCCAACAATGCGCACGTGCCTTTATAGGCTCCCATAAACCCTCCCATAGAGCCGCGATTTGCGGTAAATGTTACCGTTTTTTTTCCCTTTCTAAGCAAAAAACCTTTCACCGTCACCCATTGTCCACCACGTCCTGCCCAGGCATTTTTTTTATATTTGGGCAGATCTATTATTTTAATTTCTAAAAAATCAGACTGGGTTGATCGTTTAGCATTTATGTTTATTCCTGCATATTGATCTTGTGCATAACTTTGCACAAAGCCAGGTAATTTAGTTAGTAACTGACATTCATTGCGCACAGCCTCTCTCACTTGCAAATCCTTGGCAAATACAACAGGTGCAATATTTAAAGTCCCTGTCCCGATATAGCTTACTGGCTGCACCGTATTTTCAGTGGTCGGTGCATCACTAGGGTTAGTATTTGCACAGGACACAATAAACAAAGATAAAAAAAGGGGTGATAATATAAGTTTACTCATAAGGTGCTCCTAAAATTTGAATATTCCCCAAAAGCACTGCCCATATTGAAAAAACCAGCAGTGCTTTTAGATTTTTCATCAGCTATGAAAATAGATTTTACTCCTAAATTCGTGCCACTTTGCCATTCTCAAAATGAACGATAAAGGTATTAAAATAATTACTCCAACTCCAAATAGATTCATAAAAAAATATTCGCCTAAAATATAAACCTATATACCAACCTTACTTCTCCCACGTAACAGTCCCTGTTGAAAACCATTTTCCTGCTGCCATAAATCTCCCGATAAAATAGCGATGATATCTTTTTTTATACCTTTATGACGATCATGCTCAAAAAATAGATTTTCTACCAGATTAGAACCATAAAAGCGCTCAATGAGTAAAAGCATGGTCTTAAAGCCTTTTTGATAACTCTCATCACTGCTCTGATGTAATAATGGATCCCCTTCAGTACCTGAAATGAGTCCCTGATGCAATTGATCGGCAACAAGTTCAGCGGTTTTGACGGCAAAGAAAAAACCCGAAGAAAACACCGGATCCAGAAATCCTGCAGCATCGCCACAACAGGAAAAACGCTGGCCATAACGCTGATTATTCAAGTAACTGAAGTCCGCCTCTATACGCAAGTCAGACAAAACTTCCGCACTATCCAGTAACTCAGTCATTCGTGCTGAGGCTTTAATATAGCGCTCAAATAATGCCTCTTGCTTTAAATCACCAGACACTTCTTTTTGTACGACCAAACCAACACTTAATCGCCCTTGCGTCATTGGGATACACCAGATCCAGCCAATTTTAGACAGGAAAATCTGGATATTGCCATGTGCAAATAGCTTTTCAGCGGCTGGTGTTGATGCTAATTGATAGTGTTTAAATAGAGCGAACTTACCCAGGTTAGTCATTTTATTAATAGTACTTAATTTTTTTCCCATCAGAGCATTACGCCCCGTTGCATCAATAAAATAGCGCCCTTGATACTTAGCCTTATCAGTATCTATCTGCACTTTATTTTCGGAACAAAGGATCTGAGTAACCCTTTCATTCTGGTGCGCAATAACACCGTGTTGCACTGCATTATTAAACAGTTTTTCATCAAATACAGAGCGCTCTACCTGATAGGTATGGTGAATACCTTCAAATGAAAATAAAGTCGCTTTCCCGGAAGCTTCATCAATAAACTCAGCTCCTCTCTTGCATAAATTTCCCACACTCCAGTCAATGCCTAATCTTTGCATAATAGGTTCGACCATCGGCAACATCGACTCACCGATATGAAAACGCGGATGGGATGTTTTTTCGATAAGTAATACACTATGCCCATATTGCGCTAACAGGGTTGCTGCAGTCGAACCAGCAGGCCCACCACCAGCAATAATGACATCATAATTCTTTTGTTCCACTGTCAATCTCTCTTGATACTTTTAATCTTATTTCCTGATCCCGTTTGGGGAGTAGGCTTTAGCCTATATATGGAATAGCTGTCTAGGCTAAAGCCTACTCCCCTGATTATATTTATTTTACACATCAAACTGACACGCCCAGATAGGTTCTGTAATATTTAACGGAACCAGTCCCGGTTGTTTATCTTGCAATGCAAGCAACAAAGGAATAACCGCTGCCGCTGGCGCTGATTCAGTTAGCTTCAACCATTCAGCCTGTAAATCTTGCTCAGATTGCGGTGAAATCTGCGGCATGGTAATCGCTCCTTTCGATTGCTCAGGCTCTGTGCTGAACACGAATGCACAGGCAAAGGCTGTTTGCCCGATAGGGGGTGCCAGATATTGCGGCCAGAGTTCATCATAACAGACTAATAATCGCTCACCACGCTCTTGTCGTAATTGCGCCCATACTTCAATTAAACCCATGGCAAAGGTATCATCAGCGGCCGCTATTGCTGTAGTAGGTGCCTGGCACTTATTTAATATCCCCCAATATCCTGCTGTTGTATTGTGAACTGAGTTATGAAACTGAGTAGGTGAGAGTAATTCATTATCATCCGGCAATAAGCGACACAGCGCATCGGTTACCTGCATTTCTCCACCTAATGAAGCAAAAACCGAAGCCAGGCTCTGAGCATCTACTCCTGCTTGAGAGCAGGCATGAGTTGCAGCCGTGATCGCCATGCGCGTGGTCATGCTGGTACGTCTACGCACTCCAGCGGGAATAAGGCTTTTATCGACATCGCTCCCTTGCAAATTAAAGGATTGTAATAGATCACTGTCAGGACAACAGACTGCGGCTGATTTAATATATAGCTGTTTTATCATAGAGATACAATCACACTGGCATTATTACCACCAAAGCCAAAAGAATTACTCATCGCAATTTGTAAATCTTGTTTATGTAATGGCTCTTGAATCACCTGGCACTGACAATCTTCATCCAGGTTTTTTAAACCCTGAGTTCCTGGAATAAATTGCTGTTGCAATGCAATTAAAGCGATAATTGTCTCTAATGCTCCGGCCGCCCCTAGCGTATGCCCGGTAATTCCCTTTGTGCCGCTACAGGGAACCTGGTTTTTAAAGACGCTGTATACCGCCCGGCTTTCTACACTGTCATTTATTTTAGTCGCTGTGGCATGTAAATTTAAGTAATCAATATCACTCGTATTCAAGCCTGCCACTTGCAAAGCCTCCTCCATAGCCAGAGCCGCACCTTTACCTTCTGGGTGGGGGGTACTCATATGATGCGCATCCGAAGACTCTCCTACCGCCAATACTTTCAGGGCACTATTATTATCAGCATGCCTTTTTTCCAGCATCAATAACCCTCCTGCCTCACCGACACTAATCCCATGCCGGTTTTTATCCATCGGCGTACACGGATCACCAGAGACCAGTTCCAGACTACGAAAGCCGCGCAAAGTTAAACGGCATAGAGTATCGACCCCACCTACAAGCACAGCATCACAGATACCACTATTGATTAAGCGCTGTCCAGCTGCAATCGCTTTTGCGCCTGAGGAACAGGCAGTAGATATGGCATAACAGACACCCTTTAAACCCAATTCCAGTTGTAAAAAGCGTGCCGTCGCCTGATAGGCGTGTTCGGTAACAAAATGAAAATCATCGGGCATTTTTCCGGTGCTCAACAAAACGCCATAAGCCGCTTCGGTTTCATACAGCCCTGATGTGCTAGTACCGATAATCACACCGATTCGATCTGAACCATATTTTTCCTTCGCCACATCCACCGCATCACGAACACCGCCTTCTTTATCATTTAAGGTAGTTAAAGCGACTCTTGCATTACGACAATTATATTCGGCTAATTGCTCACGAATAGCTAATAATGGCTGTTTAATTTCGCCTACAAAGCTGGGGAATGGGATATTAAATAAGGATAAAGGTGTTAGTTGCGACTGGTTATCTAATAGCGCTTGGGATAAAGCCTTATTACCCATACCACAGGCACTCAATGCTGAATATGCTGTGATTGCGACAGGTGAAATTGATGTGTGCCGATTGTCTATAGTGTCCATAAAATACTACAGTTCATATATTATCGTATCCTGTGTTAAGTAACTTTGTAATTAATAAAAAGTTGTATCTATTAAAAACGAAGGTCTAGCTGATATTCTTCTTATAGACTCCTTTTCTTTTGCCAACTCGTACAACCATAATTGTGAGGAGTTCACCGTCTAAATCATAAATAACGCTACAATCTCCAACACGATAACACCAGATTTTTTTGACGTGTTTTGTTAAAGGCGTTCCAAATGTCTTAGGGCCTTCTAGTGGTAAAACTCTTTCCCGCAGATAAGTAGTAATCGATTTTGCAACCGACCTATCTAGCTTCAATAGTTGTTTTTTTGCCATCTTGGTAAATTTAATTTACCAAACCAAGCTCTTTCTTCATCTCTTCTAAGCTAGAATTTTTCTAGCTCCATCACGTACACGTTCCATTATCTTTTTACTAAGAAAATAATCTTCAATCTCATTTAGCCCGCTTTCAATAAGCTGACGAAGGTAATAGGCCTTTGAACGCCCCGTTTCATTCGCTAGTACATTAATCTTGTTTTCTGTTTCTGATGATAACCTGATTGACGTTGCTATTTTGGCTTCCCATAGTGAATGCTTGCATTCAAGGATACTCGCCCTTTACTTTTTTTTCCAGACTTTATCGTTATCTACCTTAAGTTATAAACAAACTGGTTAAGCAGAAAATTCATTATTTACCAGGATAGATAGTTAAATTATAAAAACCATCGCTCACATCATCGTCTAGCTCGCCGAAATCCTCTCTGACATTCACTTCCCCTTCTCAGCTTCCGCCTAATTTTAGGCTATAGATTTTCTTTGAACGCAGAAGGTATGGCAGCTGGATGACCTGCATTACCAATAATAGGTTCCTTTGTCTCTTGAACTATTTTTATTAACTGCGACAAACTAGACTGTGCACCAGATATATTAGTAATTTGCATAATATAGTTTTAAGTTAGGCTAAACCAAAGATAATTCTGGTCTAGTCTTTTTTGTCAACGAAACAAACTAACACAGCATGAGGGGAAAATAGTTTTAATTCTGCCTGGATCTAATCAAAATCGGGCATAACAAAAATCCCAGCACCACCCCACAGCTCACCACTTTAGCAAGCGTCTGTAGCATAGACGTCTCTGCAAAAATCAGGCAGCCAAAGACCAGTGCACTGGTTAGCATAGATGCTGCCATAGCCTGATAAGTTAATGCTAGATGCCCACTGCGATTTTCCTGATAAAAAATACCGTAATCCACACAGATAGCGACCGCTAATAAAAAGCCGACTAGATGTAAAAAACTAATTGCCTCGCCCGTCCACGCCCAGAGTGCCAGAATCATCAAGGCCGCCAGAAAAGCAGGCGCCAGTGTCTGCAAGGTGGTCACGATACTTTTATAGCGCAACCATAATAAACAGGTGATTAAAGCCAGGCCAGCTAATAAAGTTATTTCGGCCCGTTGCTGGTAGTCTATTGCCATACGATTCAGCATATCGCGCTGACTGAAGTACTGGACATGCTCCATGCCTGCCAAGGCTTTTATAACGGCTTCTGGCTCATGCTTACTCAGCCAGATCATTAATAAGACACGCTGGTCGGTCACAACCACCTGATTACTAATTAATTTCGCAATAGGTGATTCTAATAGCTGTTGCAACTGCAAAGTTTCAGTTTGCGTATAATCTAATTCACCCAGGCGCGATACTGATAAGCCCTGATTTTGCAAAGCGCTACGCCAGAACTGGCGTTGCTGATCATCTAGCGCGGCTAACAAACGTGTTTGATTAGCCAACTGCTGCTGCTCTGATAATAGCCAGGGATAAAGTCCAAAATAGCCGTCTAAGTCTCCCGACTGTTTTACTGAGTCTAAATGACGATAAGCCTGTTCTGCACTCTGTAGCGTCTGTTCAAGCGTCGCACCACTGATTAACACAAATCGTCCAGGTTCCATGCTAATCATCCGTTCACGAATTTTTTTATCGGTCACTTTTAAATGATTCAGTTCCGGCGTTAATTCCTGTAAATCCTGTAGCCATTGCAAGCGATCCAGTTGCACGGCTCCAGAGACCGATAAAATCAGAACAATACTTAATAAGGCCCCGCGATAACGCTGACAAAAAGCCGGCCAGAAAATGATAAAACGAAAGGGCTGGATGTTTTTAGCAGTCCCGGTCATCAACCTGGGGAATACATAACGGGTCAAGAATAAAGAAACCAGAATTCCGCTACCGGTATAGACAGCAACCTGCTGAAATCCGGGATAACCAGAAAGACCGAGAGCAATATAACCTATCAGCGTGGTCATTGCTCCCATAAGCAGGCTGGGGAAGATACGCTTGATCACAGCGATGCGCTGAGTCTGCGGTAAACCCTGGGCATGCACAATGGCGTGAATAGGATAATCTATGCAAATACCAATCAGAGTTGAACCTATGGCGATGGTCATGCCATGTACCGAACCGAACACTAAGTTGGTAACTAATATAGCAATCGTCATCACCATCATCAGTAAAGAAAATACCCAGAACAAAACCCGGAATGAGCGGAATATAAGCAGAAACAACAGCATTAGCGCTAGTGAAGAGAAAATACTAATAAATTTAATATCACTCTCTATCAGCGTCTGTGTTGCTACAGAAAACATAGGCACCCCGGTCATTTCTAACTGATATTCGGTATTTTTCGCCTGAGTAGCAAACGCCTGCTTTATCTGTTGTTGAATTTTTAATTGTGCAGGTACATCCATACCGGACGCCTGTGTTTCCAAGATGAAATTAACAAATTGCCCAGATTTTGATTGTTGATTTTGTATGTGTGCTGCAAGGCTTTTAAAGCCATTCAAGGATAATAATAAAGGGTCTTGCACGGCGATGTTTTTTATCAACCGGGCCTGTGGAGAAAGCAGCGCTTGCCTTAGGCCTGCAGCACGCTTTTCCAGCGCGGGCTCAGTTAATATTGCTGCCAATGCCTGTTCCGGATATAGACTATATAACTGCGCGCCGTATTGCGCATATAAACTGGATAACGCCCCTAAAGCCGCTTTTTTTTCATCAGTCGCCCAGACATCAACGACACCGGAAATAGCTTGCAGTTTCTGCAATAACCCATTAATAAAAACTATCGAAACCTGCTTATCCTCACCCGTAACTATTGACAATATATAGCGTCGGGATAAGGTGCCCGATTGTATTTCACTTGCTAATAAAATTTCTTCGGCATTATCGCCCGCAATCACAAAGGCGGAGATATCTGTTTTAAACTTTGTGGTATAAAAAGCCAGGGCAATCAACAGCGGCAAACTCAGAAAGAAAACTAACGCGGGTATCGACAGACGCACAATTATTGACTTTTAAGTGTCTGTAATAATTTCTGCATATGCTGCTGAATTGCCAGCCCTTCTTGTGGCTTGCTTAAAACATATAAACTGCGATCACCGTCAGGCAAAATCATCTCCATTCTATTGGCAGCCTGCTCACTCAACCCTTGCATAATAATCTTAAGTGGCTGCTCGTCTGGTGCAGGCTCATTAGCTGTCATCTCCAGTCGCCATAAAGTTTCGGTAGTACTAAATTTAAGCTGATAACGCTGTCGTAGAATAACAAGGTTTCCCGTCAACATAGCTTTAAACGCAATCAGACTAGCCATCATGGGATTACTTTCATCTAGCTGAGTGTGTTGAAAAGTATGGCTAGCTGGTTTGGAATAACTTAATTGGTTCCCTTCCGCCGCCATTAGTTCAATGTCTGGATTTATTTGCTGTTTCAGCATTGCATTGGGAACAGCAGCATATAAATACCCGCTCCCCTCCCAATCATTATCAAATAAGCCCATGGAGCGCGTTTCTTGATAGGCTATTTGCACGGCAGTCTCAGGCTTCATGCGTAGCATGACACTTTCCAAATTTTCTTCAGCCAGGCAACCTAGAGAAAAACAACATAAAAACAATACACATATTTCTTTTATCATCGACAATTAACTCGCTTGTATATCCAGCCAAATTTTACGTCCATTAATAAACATCATTTTTACCGTCTCTTTAATACCTGGAATTTGAGCTGCGGGCAGATCAATCCGGCGGAACATAAAAAAACGCCAGATATATTCAGCGATCATGATTAACGCTGTTAGCACAAAAATCAGCACACCCGTATAAATTGCCCACCATTGCACGGGCGCAAATAATGCCAGATATAAACAAGCTAATACATTAAAAGCAAAAAAACCTGTCCACATAACCGTTAAATGCCGACAATAACGCATAAGAACCGGAGGCATAACCGGAAATTCCAGGCTCGCAAAGCGCTCAACCAGTGACGGCCCCTTATTAGGTAATAAAGTTTTTCCGAAAAATAGCATTAAGCTTAACTGGATAATAATAGGAACCAGTTTTGCCACGGTGTCTTGAAAATAAATTGCGCCCACAAATAACATCAGAACAATAGCCAATTTTTGTATACGTATTTTTCTGTTCCGTGCGTTAACTGCCTGATAAAAATAAACACTAGCAATGGCTGCAGGTGCAAACCAGACGACACCCTCTTGCACCCCTCTGTAAACCAAATAAGGGTAAAGTAAAAAAACCATAATACTGATAATAATGCGTAGTAAGGTTTTCATAATACCCTATTTGTTTCTATTTTCCGCGACAAATTCAGTCAGGGAATTCAATGATGCAAAAATCTCCTGATTGCGATCATCTTCAGAGGTGATTTTGATCCCATATTTCCGGTCCAGTAGCACTGCGATCTCTAAGGCATCAATTGAATCCAGACCTAGCCCCTCACCAAACAAGGGTTCACCGGGAATAATTTCTTCTGCTGTGACATCTTCTAAATGTAAGCCTTCAATCAATAATACTTTTAATTCTGCAACTAATTCTTGTGACATATTTCCCCTTATTCAGACTAAAAAATTGCTGGTATTTTACCTTATTTTCTCTAAAAATTCGTAGCAGAGTTCGTAAATGAAATAGCGTTATCAGCTGAGGAATAGGCCTTAGCCTACATCAAGACTAGCTGAGAAAGGAAGCTTAATTATTCTAACTCATACCTAGGCATCTAGAAACAAACAAAAATCCTGCCCAAATATTGGACGATTATTAATTTCCAGGTGCCTTATCTAATGGTTTTTTCGGCTATTTACATCACGGTGCATGTAGACTAAAGTCTACTCTCCTTGTTGATACGTAATAATTTTGGTAACCGAAATAAAAAGCCTAAAAATAAACGGATATGCATTCCAGTTAACAACACATTATCTCGTCCATACTTAAACTGACTTACGCCACCCTCTTGTTTCGAGAGATAGCGCACAGGCGTTTCGATATTAACGATAGGCACACACCTCCAAGCCATGCGAACAGCCACTTCGGGGTCAAAATCAAAGCGTCTGGCCCAACGCGTAGAGTGCATTACCGCGATTAAATCTGCGATCGGGTAAACCCGCATACCAAATAAGGAATCATGTATTCCCGCACCCAGAGTTTCCAGGTTTGCCCACCAGTTTGAAATTTGTCGCCCCTTAACACGGATCATAGGCGCAGATTCATCAAACTGTGGTTCACCTAAAACCATTGCGGCTAAATTAGCAGCAGAGGCCTGCATAAATTGTCTGATAAAACTCGCTGAGTGTTGATAGTCTGCATCCATGGTCAATACATGGGTAAACCCAGCCTCTTTAGCCAAGGTAACCCCCTCTAATATTGCGGCTCCTTTACCTCTGTTTTCACTAGTTTTAATCACTAACAATAGATCCGGGTATAGTACCTGAAGAGGCTCTAACAACGTCTCACTACCATCATCACTTCCATCAATAACGACCCAGACAGGCTGCCATTGCTGTACAACTTCCTCTACCGTGTCTGTTAATAATTTCCCGGTGTTATAACTAGGGATTAAAACCAGGTGACTACTGGATACCTGGTTCTTATCACTCATAATTCATTATTTTGTATTCTACGCAGCGGATGAGATCTGGATAATTCATCAATAAAGATTGTTTCCAAACGCAAAGCAAATTCCTGTACCGACTCACCCTCGGCAAAAATAATAGGCTCCCCCACACTAATATTAATTTCTAAGGGAAAGTCAGGTTTTCTATAGAAAGGCCAGCCTTTTTCCAAAAACCGGGCATTACTTCGAATAAAGACAGGAACGACAGGCACAGCCGCCTGTTTAGCTAATAAAGCGCTCCCCCCTTTTAAAGGATTCAACCACTGTACGTCTGTTTTCGTCCGCGTACCCTCAGGAAACAATAACAACTGCTCACCAGCCTTTAGCCGTGCTTTAGCTAACTTTAACATTTGCGTAATTGATCTAACAGGAAGGTAGCCAGCAAGATACGATGCCCCCCCACCAAATAATGGGTTTCTAAGGATGTTTGCTTTCATAATACAAATAAGATTCGGCACCCGCGCCACTATAAAAACAACATCCCACAAGGCAACATGATTAGGTGCAACAATCATTGCTTCTTGCTTGTTTGCCAGACTTCTTAATTGTTCATCTTCTAAAATAAGCAAGCCGGTAATTTTTAATATAAAAATAAATAGCTGAAAGTCTTTTTGCAATATAAAACGCCCGCATATGTGCGCATATTTTTGTGGCAACAGCCAATACAACACAGTGCCTACAACAGAAATGCTTACCGAAGTAACCGTCCAGTAGACAAGTAACCATAAGTAAAGCAACCACTCCCAGCAATATTTAATCACACGCACTCCTGCTCAGAGATTCGCATATAACAACGCGCTCTACTCATCGAAATCATAATAGCTAAAAACAATATTAAGGTACTGATACTAAAAATAATCAATTTCCTATCAAAATATAACAACCAGAGGGAGGTAACTAACTCAATACAAATTAATGAGATTAACAAATAACGAATATGTAAATAATGCATACGACTACAAAGATATGCACCTAAGGGTGCGCCCACCACCACCACAGGAACCGCAGCTAGCCAATAGGCTTGCACCTGAGTATTTATGCCATCAAAAAAATAAATATGCAGCAACACCCCAAAAACAGAATTAATAGCCATTAAAATAACCGAGGTCGGTGTCGCGATACTTTCGCTGATACGAAACAGTAGCACCAGCACTGAAAAGCAAAGCATATCGATCCCACTTCCGACTAGTCCAGAAATCACCCCGCCCACAATACCCACTGTCAATAAAATTGCGATCTCCCTGATTGTTATTTCAGGCATTTTTAGATAATTAAGACGAAAGCCTGTACTTAGCCGAATAAGAGTAAATGCCAGACTAATGGCCATAATAGTAAATAACATCCTTATCATTGCGGGTGCTAACAAGGGAGATAAGAACACAGATCCTATAATCATACCTGCCATGCCTCCCAGACTCACCCAGACGATCACACGCCATAACACCTTAGCGCGCATCATTATAATCGCAATGGAGGCCGCAACCATACCGACACTTTGTATCGCCAAGGAAAAAACCTTCGCATCAGCCGGCGGGATATGCAAAATCTTAGTAAAAACAGGAAAAGCAATAGCACCACCGCCCTCACTGGTTGCACCTGCAATAACAGAACCAAAGATCATGGTTACTGTGACTTGCCAATAACTATGAATAACGGTCCAGCTATCCGGGTAGGTATAAAATAACCAGCCACACCATATAATAACGACCAATAGCAGGCTAACAATATATGAGCAACTTCTCTCTTGACTTATCATTAATTAAAAAAACAGGTTTAAAATCCCTCGCCTTCAATAACTGAATATTTTAGCATAGTTCAAATCCTGCTCTTACTCTTGAATGAGTTTCTCTGTAGAACAGGGGATCCAACCCGTTGTAATGGTTTAATAACTCACTGTAAATCCACTCCCTAAGCCTTTCTTGTCAAGTATCCTGTATAATTATTCATTTTGTTAATTGGCCTCTCTTAACGTGACAGAACACAACCCTCACACTGTTTCTTTAACCGATAGCTTAGAAAAAACACTAGAGCAGCCTTTTTGCATTTGTTCCTCAGGCAATATGAGTCGCACCGATTTAATGGCTGATGCTATGGCAATCAGTGAAAAATTACCAAATGGTAACTACGCCATTAACCTATGCCAGGATCGCTATCTGTTTATCGTAGCCTACCTTGCTGTTTGCATTCGTAAGCAAATATCCTTACTGCCTGCAAACCAGGCCCCAAAAACCTTACAGGATTTACAACAGAATTATCCGCAAAGCTATATATTAAGCGACAATAAAGCCAATGCCAGTTTTATTATCACTTATGACTTGTTGAAAAAAAACAACAACCCATTCCCACTAATCGATATAGATCGCATCCTATCGATCTCGTTTACTTCAGGTAGCACTGGAAAACCTAAAGCGTCCCCAAAAACCTGGCGAGAATTTCGCGATTCTGCTAAATTAGCACTGCAGCGCTTTGCCTTAAATGACAAACAAATGACTGTCGTATCTACGGTCCCCATGCAACATATGTACGGGCTGGAGACCTCATTCTTCTGGGTACTCTATTCACAGTTGGTGCTACATAATAGTCGCCCTTTTTACCCAGAAGATATACGCCATAGCCTGCAAGGCTTAGGCTCGCAATGCATTCTGATTTCAACACCACGGCATTTAAAAAGTTGCAGTCAAACTCAGGGGAAATGGCCTGCCATACAATTCACTCTATCCTCAACAGCTCCGATGGATTCCTTGCTAGCAGAACAAATAGAACAGAAACTGCACGCGCCAGTATTTGAGTTACTTGGTAGTACCGAAACTCTATCTTTTGCCTCACGTCGCGCGACTCTCTCGGCAAAGTGGCGACCGTACGCTACCATCCAGTTAAAACAACAACAGCAGCAACAATTTGTTTTACAGGGAGGGCATATTGCCAAAGCACAGATTTTAGATGATAATTTTAGTATAGATAACAAGGGTTTTTTTACCCTGCTGGGGCGCTCGACAGATTTAATAAAAATTGCCGGCAAAAGAGCTTCACTTAATGATCTTAATCAACAGCTTACATCAATCAAGGGCATTGAAGATGGTATATTCTTTTGCAGTAAAAATGAACGTTTATCTGCCCTGGTTGTTAGCCAGTTACCCAAAAAAACAATTATTCAGCATTTAAAACAAGCCACCGATGAAGTCTTTCTTCCGCGTGCTATTTATTCTGTCACCGCCATACCGCGTAATAACATGGGCAAAATCAATAAAACTGAACTTGAGCTATTAATAGGGACACAACTTGTTGGAAAATAAACAAACTTATTGCATCGAAGCGACACACCCTTGCTTTGCAGGACACTTTCCAGACAATCCCATTGTTCCAGGTGTAATTATCTTAACCTTCGTGCAACAACAACTACTTGCATGGCTCCCTGCTTATCAGATAAATACTTTAGCTCAGGCAAAATTTTTACACCCTTTACACCCCGGCGAAGATTTTTCTATTCAGCTCAAGCAATCTTCTTCAGTAAAAAACATAAAATTTTCCTGTACTCGTGGCACTGACGTACTCGCGACCGGCTCAATTATGCTGCAGAATTTACCAGGGGCTAAACATGAATAATCCCTGGCAAGATAGCAAAGAACGCGGTACCCCGCTTACTTTACTAACGATACGTTGGATTGCCTTACGCCTTGGTCGCCCAGTTGCTCGCCTGCTACTATATCCGATTACCTTGTACTTCTTATTATTCGCCAATTCACAGCGCAAAGCCTCTCAACAATACCTGGCAAGAGTACTAAAGCGTAAGGTGACTTGGCTGGATAGCGCAAAACATATACACGCATTTGCTTCAACTATCCTGGATCGTGTTTATTTGCTAACCAGTCAATTTGAAAAATTAAAGATCCAGTTTCCGGCTGAAAATATTCCCTTAAGTTATAGTCGAAATGGCGTGGGCTGTCTTCTCCTCGGCAGTCATATTGGTAGTTTTGAGGTCCTTCGTAGTTATGCCGTAAGCAACTATCCCTTGCCGATAAAAATCCTGATGTATAAACAACAGGCTCCAATGATGGTAGAGGTGCTCAATGCTTTAAACCCAAATGTTGCCGACACACTTATTTCTTTAGATGGCTCTCCCAGCGGACTATTAAAGGTAAAAGAGGCCATCGACAGCGGCACAACAGTCGGTCTCTTAGGGGATCGTATTTTAGGTAAAGGCAATGAGAAAACGGTAATCTGCATGTTGTTAGGCGAGCCGGTTAAAATGTCGACTGCTCCGGTTCTGCTTGCTTCTGCCTTAAAGGTACCATTGATTGTGTTTTTTGGTATCTACCTAGGCGGCAACCATTATAAAATTCACTTTGAATTACTCGCAGAAGAGGTCATCCTGAATAGAAAAACCAGACAACTGGATATACAAGCCTATACTCAGCAATATGTTGATATACTAGAAAAACAAATGCTGGAAACACCTTATAACTGGTTTAATTTTTATGATTATTGGCAGAAAAATGAGCGATAAACATTTAAACCAGGAGCAGTTTGCCCACCTAATTCCACACGCAGGATCAATGAGATTAATTGATCAGGTAGACGCATGGAGTACGCACCATATTCAATGCACCACCCGTACTCATTTAGCTAGCGAAAACCCGTTACGTATGGGTGACGGTCTTTCCGTAATGCACCTGATAGAGTACGGCGCTCAATCCATGGCCATACATGGCGGCCTGCTCTCCGGTAAATCTTCACCTGGCTATCTCGCGGCCGTGCGGGGTGCTCATTTTTATATCAATAGCATGAATTCGGTCACGGGCGCTTTACATATCCAAGCGAGCGCTGAACTAAAAATAGAAAATGGGGCAGTCTATTCTTTTAATATTACCGATGATCAAGGTATTTTACTACTTGATGCCCGGGCAACTGTCATTCATACCCAAGCATGAAAAAAGCACTGATTACCGGCGGTAGTGGCGATATCGGCTCCGCCCTATGCCAACGCCTCGCTGGCGAAAATATACATGTCATTGTGCACAGCAATCACAACCTTGATAAGGCACAGTCTATTGCCGATACCATTAATCAAGGCGGTGGCTCAGCCGAGGCTTGTGCTTTCGATGTCTGTGATGCGATAGGTACAGAAACGACATTGAAAAAGCTATCCGAATCAGGGCTAATCCAGATTATTATTAATAATGCGGGCATCCATCGTGACGCTCCCCTTGCGGGAATGAACCGGGAAAACTGGAGTAAAGTAATCGATGTGTCGCTTAATGGCTTTTATAATGTGACTCAACCTTTATTGATGCCGATGATACAAAGTCGCTGGGGCCGTATTATCAATATGTCATCTATCGCGGGCGTGATGGGCAATCGTGGCCAGTGTAATTACTCTGCAGCAAAAGCGGCGTTAAACGGTGCAACCAAGTCACTCGCGCAGGAACTAGCTTCACGCAAAATCACGGTAAATGCCATTGCTCCGGGCATTATTCAAGGCAGTATGACAGAGAACAGTTTTGATGCTCAGGCGATAAAAAATATCGTCCCGATGAAGCGCGCCGGTAAGCCCGAGGAAGTTGCCGCACTTGCCGCCTTTCTCTGTTCGGATGAAGCCAGCTATATTTCAGGACAGATTATCAATATCAATGGAGCCATGGCCTAAATGCCGCCTGTCTTTGATGCTCTCGTCATAGGCGGCGGTCCTGCTGGGACGACAATTGCCAGCTTACTTGCAGAAAAAGGGCATAGTGTTTGCCTGCTGGAAAAAATGCATCACCCCCGTTTTCATATTGGTGAGTCCTTATTGCCGATGAACTTACCTCTGTTTTCCAGACTCGGCGTTCTGGAACAGGTCGATGCAATAGGTATTAAAAAATATGCAGCTGAATTTAATTCCTTAAAAACCTCCCTGGCACAGGACATTTTCTATTTTTCCAAAGCGACTAACAACAGCCCTGCATTTGCCTACCAAGTCAGGCGCTCGGAACTGGACGAACTATTATTTAGAAACTGTCAGAAAAAAGGCGTCACAGCGCTCGAAGGTATAACAGTTACCAGCGTTGACTTGCATAGCTCAGTAAAAAAAATCCAGGCAATGGATGAGCAAGGAAAAGCTTATGAATACAAGGCCCGTTACCTTGTTGATGCCTCCGGACGCGACACTGTTCTGGCTCAACAACTGCAAAGCAAACAAAAAAACCCTAAACATAAAATGGCAGCTATTTATGGCCACTTTGATAAAGTCACACGAAGAACAGGTAAAGATGCTGGAAACATTGGTATTTACTGGTTTCAACATGGCTGGATATGGTTGATCCCACTCAAAGACGGCATGACTAGCATCGGCTGTGTCTGCTGGCCCGACTACCTGAAAACCCGGCTAGATTCATTAGATGATTTTCTTCTGCAAACCATCAAGCTAATTCCTGAACTCAGTCAGCGACTAAATTATGCACAACTCGATGGCCCGGCCCAGGCGACAGGTAATTATTCTTATCAATCTAGTATTATGTCCGGTGATGATTTTTTACTGATTGGTGATGCCTATGCATTTGTCGACCCGTTGTTTTCCAGTGGAGTCTACCTAGCCATGCAAAGTGCTACGCGAGGGGCCGAACTCGTTGACCAGATATTAAACAGCACGACTGACAACAGGCTACTAATCAAGCAATTTGAACAATCCGTGAAAGAGGAAATTAAAGCCTTTTGCTGGTTTATCTATCGCTTTAACAGCCCTGCTTTACACAAGTTATTAATGTCATCCGATGAAGCCAGCCAGCACCCAGTTAAACAAAAACTAAAGTCGGCAGTTATCTCTGTTCTGGCAGGTGATGCTTATAACAATTCTAAAATCAAACTTCCTTTACTTGCCTTCAAAATACTGTACTTGGTTAATATTGCGCTCGAATTCAAAGAAAACTGGGCCTTTGCTAAATTCAAATCACAAATTGGGGAGTAGGCTAAAGCCTACTCCCAAACTGAGCAAAAACATCTTGTAAATGATTAGAACCACGTTCTTGCATTTCGGGTGCATATTCTTTTAACTCAGGATAAAACCCTGTTACTTCAGTCGCAATTTCATTTGCCAACTCTTTGATAAAGGCAATGTTCTGCACAAGTTGTTGCTCTAATTCTGCGTCAGTCAACTCCTTATGCAAGTCCTTATTTAATTGCTGCACAAATCCGATATAGCTGTAGTTTATAAAGGTATGACTCATCTCATCAGTGGACAAATCTACCCCAGCCCACTCGCGGAAAAAACCCTGCACCTGGATATTTAGTTGGTAAATCTGCTGCAATTGGATGGCAGCCGATTGCATAAATTTCAGGTCTGTTAATTTGTTTCTGAAAAACAATAGCGCAATACCGCTCCAGTATAGAGTGAAGTCCCAAATAACTTTTATACTCATCACCTTGGCATTACCCATAATAACGTATTGATCTTCATAAACAGGACCAAAGGCTAAGAACAAGGTACGGAATATTTTTTCATATTGCGCAGCTTGCACAGCAATATCCTCTCCGGCATATTGCTTAACGACCTGCTCGGTTATAAAGCAATTATTCATGGCGATAAAATCACTGCCAGGCGAATAAAATGGATCAAGAAAGACACCGGCATCACCAGTAATCGCCCAACCATCGGCCGAGAACATTTTTTTGCAGTTATAGGAATAATGTTTCAACGTGAGAAAATCCTGGAACGCATCAAGATGCGGGGCAATAATTCTGGCAAACTGTGGCTCATACTTTTTTAGCCACTGCATTGCTCTCTCAAAAGTATTAAATTCTGCATAGGGGTGAAATTTGGGATCCGCGACAATGCCAATGCTGGTTGCCCCTGATGCGAGAGGAATGATCCACACCCAGTAGCCTTTACCTAACAAATGATTCGTGCTCAGCCACCTAGGCTCTTGAACCCGGTCTTGCCATCCCTGACTGCTTACCCAATCATCAATTTTGAACTGATGATTAATTCTGAACCAAGAGGCATTTAGATCATGATAAGCGGGTTTTGTCAGTTTTAACTTTCTTTTCAGCAGGCTCATTCTGCCACTGGCATCAATCAGCCATTTACTGCGCAGAGAAATTTCCTGATCATTTTTTAGTAGATTAATTTGATGGTCATTTTTACCCAGAGTAAAGTCTTTGATTTTACAGCTACCCTGAAAATCGACGCCTAGCTTCTGACAACGCTGAATCAATGAATTTTCAAACCGGCCCCGATCTATTTGGTAGCTTTTTGAGGCAGGAAAAGTGCTCGGACCCAGTTCAATTCGTTGCTCAATATCCTGATTCCCTTGATAACTGTAGAAAAACCGTAGCCCCAGTTTGGGCAGTTCCTTTTCCAGCTCAGCTTTTAAACCCAAAATTTTGTCAAAATAATAACTGGCGATCTCTACCGAAGATTCGCCTACTTTATGGGCGGCTTCAGGCATAGGATAAGCAGCTTTTTCGGCAATCAGAATGCGCAGATTAACTATTCTTCGCTTAAGTTGAATGGCTAATGTCAGCCCGGATAATCCACCGCCCATAATAACAACGTCATATGCCTTAAGCATTACATTCTCCATCAGCACATAAAGCCCAGAGTTCATCCTGCCTGGCCAGACCTAAAATTTTCTGCGCCGTTTGCACCCCAGAATAACTAACCCCATAGACACCACCGCCGGGTGTTGTCCAATGTCCGGCAAAGTAAAGTCCCTCGATTGGAGCTTTATTAGCGATACGATTTACCCCCACTTGATTCGGTGTCACTGCCCAGCCATACGCAGCACCTTTATTATTCAGGGTATATCGTTGCATGGTCGCAGGAGTGCCTGCTTCAATAAACAAGACATGTGATTTCAAACCATTGATTTTGCTGTCTGCAAAATCCAGCATTTTATCCATATAATCAGCTTTGGCTTGCTTCCAATTATCGGTCTGATTAAAATTCATCAAAGCGGTAAGCACCATTAAATGCTCACCTTTCGGTGCAATGCTATCATCAAGCAGTGTAGGCACAGTGATTCCTAGCCAGGAAACATCCCCTTGCAGCGCATTATCATAATTATCTTGATGATTTAACTGCTGATAATAAAAGGCCTCTTGCCGCACACCTGCCTGAACAAGATCCAAGTCGGTGGCAATATAAACAACAAATAGTGAACAAGACACCTCCATGCGCTGCAAGCGAGTCAAATAACTCTCGGGGAAATATTCTTCTCCGACTAGCTTATATACGGTCTGCAACATATCCGCATTAGCAATAACAGTCTCAGCGCAAATAAACTCTCCCGAGGCTAGCAGTACGCCTTGAACCTGGTTATCATTCACAGTAATTCTATCTACTTTACTCTTGTAGAAAATCTCACCACCAGCCTGCTTTAAGCCTGTCACCAGGCTATCTGCAAATTTCTGAAAACCGCCTTTACAATAATAAGCACCATCTGAAATATAGCCCATCAGCATACTCGCCCAATACACAAAGGATACTTTTCCAGGAGGCAGGCCTAGATAAGGCCAAAGCGCCGCAAAAATACATTTTAGCCGAGGGTCCGACAGATAATCCCCCCAAATATCCGCGAGAGTACTACGCCGATATTGAAATAATAAACCCAGCTCGGAATATACCTTGTCAACGCTTTGCGAAGCCATCACATCATCACATTTAGCGACTTGCTCAGCCACCCGCAGACTGAGCGTTAATAAATCAGCTAGCCCCTTCCGCTCTTCGGGGAAAAGATCAGCTAATTGGTTCACCACGCCTTCTATAGAGGAAGACAGTTCAACTTCAATACCCGGGAGTGACACAAAAGCAAAGGGGTTAACTTCGACTAATTCAAGCTGCTCATACTGATTGATCGCCTGGAGCACTTTTCGGATGACTTGTCCACCGTCAAAGCCGGACAGGCCACAACCGCTGATAAGATGTACACCTGCATCAAATTCGTATTTCTTACGCTTAAAGCCATGGGCATAACCACCAGCACGGTCATGTTGCTCTAACACCAGAACTTGCCGACCTGATTTTGCCAACAAGGCAGCAGCTGTTAAGCCACCAATACCACTACCAATAACAATAACATCGTACTTCTTTTGCTGCATTTATACTAAAGACCTTTAGTCAATTGTATTGCTATTTGGAGAACTGATAACCACAGACAGTATTTTCCAATTAACAAATGAGTCTGAACAGCGCCATTAAACCAACCCTAACCTCAGCCTTTTTTCTGTTCATTAATTTGTTTAAATAATCGCTTTTTAGCGAGGTTTAGTTGGTCAACTGATTTATTATCCCTAATCCAGTCAGCAACCTTCTCCAACGGCTCAAAGGAGAGAGAAGGTTTCAGAAAGTCTTGAGCACTCTCCAGTGACTTCAGCTTTTCATACGGCGTCATCATCTTATCATAATGATATTTCTTGCTTTGCTTTCCTTTATCGTCAGTGATCACAGCTGGAAAGTAACAGGGGCGATGATAGTTAATGAACGGAATCAAATAGTCTCTATTAAAGACATTACGTTCATCGGCTCAGTGTTGTTCTATAGGGCGATAGCCAAAGGTTTATTAAACCATTACATTCGCTGACAATCTTGGGGTACTATAGTCTGCTGCGTAACTGTGACCATGCAAAATATATTATAATAAACTTAACACTTATAAACTAACCCAAAGATGACATCATGGCTTTAACTGAACAACAAAAACAAAAAAAAGCGAAACAAAAAAAGCAAAAACGCAGTACGCAAAGTAAATCGAATTCTGCACAAATATTACTGGAAAAAGTAAGCCCTTATGTGGAAAATCCTTTTTATGAATGCTTAATGCCCAATAATTTGTTTGAAGCGGGCATTGGCAATATACTGATTACTCGAATCTCAGACAAAGGTGAAGTAGCTGTCGCTTCTTTTATAGTAGATGTCTTTTGTTTAGGCGTTAAAAAAGTTTTGTTTAAAACCATGCCTCTGCCAGAATATGAAAAAGTCTTTAAGCCAGAGATCCTTAAATCACACGGTGATTACCCATTTGCTAAGTTAAAACCAGCCTGTGCACTCAAATTGGTCACTGGCGCTGTCGACTATGCGAAACAGCTCGGATTTAGTAGCCATAAAGATTATCACAGTTTAAAAGCCTTCTTTGGCGATGATAAGCTGGGCTTCTGCTGGTCTCGTTATCGCTACGGGAAAGATAAAATGCCATCCTATGTAAAAGGTCCTAATGAATCAGCGACCGATGCAGATAAAATCATCGCAACTCTGGAAAAATCCTGCGGCGCTGGAAATTTTCATTTTCATTTATAATTAAGTTTGCCGGATTATCTTTCACTTCGAATAAACACCCATTGTTTTTCATCAGATAGGTGCCCTGCATATTGATACCCTGCAGTGGTAAAATTTTTCAGCTGTTCCGCCTGAGTAATTTTATGCTTAATGGCATAATTCACCATCATTCCGCGCGCTTTTTTTGCATAAAAACTGATGATTTTATATTTCCCGTTTTTAAAGTCTTTAAAAACGGGCGTAATTATAGAGCAATCTAATGTATCGGGCTTAACCGCTTTGAAATATTCATTCGAAGCCAGGTTCACTAACTCCCGGGATTCATCTCCAGGCATATCCGCATTGATTAATGTTGATATTTTATCGCCCCAGAATGCATATAAATTAGCTCCGCGTTCATTCATTAGCTTTGAACCCATTTCAAGACGATAAGCTTGCATAAAATCCAGCGGGCGTAATAAACCATACAGTCCAGACAAAATTCTTAAATGCTGTTGAGCAAATGTAATTTCATCCATAGCCAGAGAGTTTGCTGCCAAACCCTGGTACACATCGCCCTGAAAAGCGAATAGTGCGGGGCACTGCGCAGTCGAGCCCAATAGCACCCAATCCTGAAAGCGCTGATAATTAAGTTCTGCCAACTTTTCACTAATACCCATCAAACCTTTGATGTCTTCAGGACTTAATGTCTGTAATTGATCTATTAATAGCTGGCTATCATTGAAAAGTCTGGCTTGAGTAGTCTTTACCTTTGGATAGCATGCCTGCATATCCAAAGATTTTGCCGGGGAAATTAGCATTAACATAATATAGCCTTATTTATTATTACACTGAAAACAAGCATAAGTCTTTCTATTAGTCATAAAAAAAGGTTCATATCCCTAAGGACATGAACCTTTTTTAGCAAGGATGCTTAATCGATGCTTAATTACTTAACAGCTTCAGCAATTTTATTGAATGCTTCAACTTTATCTTTACCTGTCTTAACTAGATCTATTCCAGTTTCCATAACCATAGCAACCAAGCCCGGTGTTTCGTAAACTATTTTGCCTAAATAACCGACAACCGGTAAGCCAATAAGTGCGCCCACAAAAGTATTAATCCCTACGACACTAAGTACTTTACTAATCATGACCAGTGCATCAAGCGGAATAAATACCATAGCCGCAAAATACACGATAACTACAAAGGTAAAAACAACAAAAACGACAAACTGGATAAGCCTTACTAGGGCAATATTAATTTTTTTCATTTGAGCATCAACTTCCTAGGAATAACTCCATGCGGACTAAAATAAAGCACGCAAAGAGACTTTTAAAATTATATGAGGATTATACCTTAAAGGAATTTATGCGGGATAATCTTTTCTAAGAAAAAACCGAAAAAACAAAAAACCGGCGATAAATCCACCCAAATGTGCCCATAATGCCACATCAGATGCGCCTTCATAAAACATTATAGCCGTGGTTGCCTTAGCCATTTGAAAAATGACCCAGACACCAATAAAAACAATGGCAGGAACTTCTACAAAAATAGGTAAAAATAAAATGGGAATCCAGAGGACAATTTTCGCATAGGGATAGAGAAAAAAATAAGCACCCAATACTCCTGCTATTGCCCCCGACGCCCCGACGACAGGCACCACCAATTCTGGCGTATATAAACACTGTATCCCGCTAGCAACAAAACCACAAAGCAGATAAAAAACCACAAACCGCCAGTGCCCCATCCGGTCTTCAATATTGTCGGCAAAAATCCACAGAAACCACATATTCATAATTAAATGTAACCAGCCCCCATGTATAAACAAGTTGGTGATAAATGATAAATGATAATCTATGGGATATCCCATAGCATGTGCCCACTCAGGATTAGTATAACGTGCGGGAACCATGCCAAAAATATAGATCACATAGTGATGAAACTGATCAGGAGAGAATTCAACAAATAGAAACAAGCTGATACAAATAAACATAATAGCCCAGGTAACATAAGGCGTGGTATAACAAGGTGCAGTATCTCTAATTGGGATCATATATCAGCAGTGTTTATGAATAGTTGATTCAGTAGTCATGCAAAACACTCTACCATGATAGCCATTTGACTTGCCAGAGAAGCTTTTACTAATAATCCTAGAAAAATAAGTTGAGTACGGAATTATAGTGCAAGACATTGGTTTCACAGTGCTTTAAATAATCTTAGCTTCACTCGTTGGTTCATCCCTCGGATAAGAAATATACCCAATCACTTGAAAAAAGATAGGAAAAAGCCAAGAAAAATGGCGGTTTTATTAATCCATTATTGTTTCTGAAAAGAATTGCACGTATCAGCTCATATACCATTCGGGCAGTTCAAAATGCGATAGTGACTGGAAAGCCTTTGGTTGACCTTATGCAGGCTCTCGTGGCTCGATTAATTCCTGGGTAGGCGAAAATATGGAAACACTGATGCTTTTTTCTTTAAATACTTATGCTGAATCCGTTGTTATCAGTAACTTCTCAACACAGACACTTAATACCTGGCAGAACAAATCGTTTAAAGATCACACACAATACAAAATTGTTAACCTAAACCAGCAAAAAGTTGAGCGAGTGCGTCTAGCCTATATAAAGTCGTACGGATTGATTTACAAAAAACACCTTATTTAAACTGGTCTTGGCGTATCGATAAAAAACTTGCCATTAGTAATGAAAAAACTAAGAGGGGCGATGATTTTAGCGCACGCATTTACCTTATTGTTAAAGGTAGTTGGGCATTCTGGCAAACCAGGGCAATCAACTATGTATGGGCAAATAATAGCCGTGTCAACACAGCCTGGGCGAATCCTTTTACGGGAGGTAACGTCATAATGGTCGCAGCTCGATCAGCTAACGATCAGACTAAGCATAGGTATACAGAAAAAAGGAATGTACTCAAAGACTTTAAAAACTACTTAGGTGAAGATATTCGCTTTATTGATGGACTAGCTATTATGACCGATACCTATAATTCGGAGGGTGAGGCACTGAGTTACTATGCCGATATTTATTTTAGCGAGCAATAAATACTCAGTTTAGAATTTGTGTAATGTAGAGAATACCAGGTCTGTATTTACTTTACGTCAGGCAAAAAAAAGCCCCAGATAACCGAGGCTTTCTTCAAACAATGTAATCGTTAAGATTAAACTTTGTTTGCTGCAAATGGATGCTCAGAAGTTGCTTTTTGAGCAACAACTTCAGCTGCAGTTGGAGTACCTGCTACAGCATTTTTGATAGACGCTTTAACTGCATCGTAGTTATTTTTCTCAATAGCAGTATCATCTTCTGCTAACCAGTGAATAAAAACACCAACAGATATGAATAAATCATCAGCTTCTTCAGCAGGGATTGTTCCGTCTTCAACACAATCAGCAACAGCCATTGCTACACCACGTTGTGCAGGGCCAAACATTTGAACAGCTTGCTTAGAACCTTTGATTGTTACTTTGTTGAACATAACAGTTGCAGGCTTAACCATAAGGTTAGGAGCAACAACGGCAAGAAGGCTAGAGAAACCGTCTTTGTTGTTTGTTAAGCAGTTTGCGAAAGCAGATTCTGCTGCTGAACCGCGAGGTCCAATCATTAAGTCAATGTGAGCAACTTCGTTACCGTCACCGTTTAAAGATTCACCTACGCGTAAGTTATTAATTTTAGCCATGCTACTATTACCCTTAGAAAAAAAAGAAAAAACCAAATCCAGAATTGACATCAGTCAATACTCTCAATACAACATTTATAGAAAACGACATTAATTGTCCCAGACAAACTGTTCGCCAGATAGCAACTTTTCTAACTGTACAGCTAAAACTGTTACTACTGTGAAATCAGCAGCGGTCCCTGGATTAATACCAGCAGATTTGAACTCGCCATCTACTTTTCGCAGATAGTTCATTAACTGTTCAGGCCTGTCTGCACTGGATAATTTATCGTCAACCAAAGCCATCTTAGTCATCACCGTCTTGGTGTGCTGATCGCCATATTTTCGTTCGATATGGCTATCAGGATACTTAGCCAGCATCGCTGCATAAACTGCAACAGCCGACCATTCTGCATCACCCCACCGATTGAACTGAGCATTATACCTTAAAACTAAAAAATCAAAAACATCTTTGTAATTAGTTACAAACTGCAAGGCAACTCTGTCTCTATTACTGGCTATTCGCATAGCCTGAGTCAAGTTTAGAGCCGGTTTTTCAGCAACATCCTGCTCTGCCGATTTACCCAATCCTCCTGGCGCAGCTAAAGTAATCGCACGAAAAACCCATTCGGCATCTTCGATACTGGTACTGCTCAGGATTGCCGCCAACCTTTCCCTTAAGTGCTTGATGGAGCTAGCTTGTTCAGCAGCGAGTAATAATGGTGCGCACAATAGAATAATACCTAAATTAGTATTGCAGCCTACGGCTTCCCTGGTCGCTTTAACCGCATAGTAAATTCGTTCCCCCAACCCATAAGTGGCATGGGTAATCGGCTCCGCACTTTGCCTGGCACTTATTCTAAAATCTTCAACCGTCATATCGTGGCCATCAGCATAAATACTGACATTACCCGGTTTAAAAGCTCGGAGTTCTATTTCGCAGGCATCTTTATAAGCTTCAATTAATTGCTGTCGCGTCAACATGCCGCACCCAATTTACCAGACACAGAGCAATAATCTAATAAATCATCTACCAAAATCTTAGCCACCTGAATATCGCATACACTTTCCAGCCCTTTCCAGGCAGGAATGCTATTTACTTCGATCACCTGATAATTACCGTCCTGGTCACGAATAATATCCACTCCGGCATAACTCATCTGCAATGACTGGACCGCTCTGACTGCAATATCTGCCATTTCATATTCAAACTGCATAGCCTCACAACTCGCACCTCTGGCAACATTATTCAACCAGTGGACACCGCGTCTGCGCATACTTGCAATTACTTTACCTCGGACTACAAACACACGCCAGTCAGAATAACCTTCACCCGCACATTTTACAAACCGCTGCAAATAGTAAACACCCTGACTATGCGCTAACCAGAATAAATCCGTCATTTTTTCTATACGTCGAATGCCTTCGCCTTGTGATCCAAAAATAGGCTTACTGATTAACTGATGCCCTGCCCTCAATTGCTCATCAGCAATCGCTAAAGCCGCTTGCCTGTCTCTTAATACCCAGGTCTGGGGGGTGGGCACCGCATGTTGTTGCAATAAAAAACTGGTCATCCCTTTATCAACACTGCGCTCTATCGCATGGCCATCATTATAAACAGGAACCCCCATTATCTTCAGCGCATGCAGGATATCCAGATATAAAACAACTTCCTCTAGCGAACCACCCGGAACACCTCGAACAAAAACAGCATCGGGTAAAGCACCTGTAAAACCCGGAATATGCAAAGGTAAGAGCCCATCTTGCAGTTGTATACGGCAATCAGTTAAAGATACATATTCTGCGCTAAACCCCCGCGCAGCAAAAGCCAAACGCAATTGCTTTCCATGCCAGCCAGGATCATCCGTAAAAATTGCTATTCGTCCCACTACTATAAAACCTGTAAAATAAGAAAAAACGTAACTACTCAGCGTATTTTTTATATAAAAATCAAATAGAAGCAAGAGAGTAAGATAGGCACGTAAACTTTGCTCCTCCTACTTAAATATCAATGTATTACGACATTAAAACACACTGAGTAGTTACGAAAAAATAAACATTATACCGTTAATAAAAAATCCTCATAATGGGTATAAGAACTGGCTCGGAATAAGTTCGACAACTGGCGCAGGATTTTTATTCGTATTCAAGGTATTGAAACAGGCACATAGCAAGCTATGTAACTGTTTTAGCAACCCAGAAGACGGATAAAAAGGCCGGTGTGTAGCGAAGTTATTTCGTGCGCGCCCCTTACCTATTCGCTATATTTATTAATAGCATATTCTAATAACCTAGTATTCTAGTATACTATAGCCAAAACCAATACCACCCTAATATCATGACTGCAACAGAAAACGTACACGAACACGAAATTAACAAATTTGGATCTCAGGCAGAACGCTGGTGGGATAGGAATGGCGAGTTTAAAACTCTACATGACATTAACCCGCTACGCATTAGTTTCATCCAGAAATTTATCGGCCTACAAGACCAGCGTATCGTTGATGTTGGCTGTGGCGGTGGAATTCTGACTGAAGGTCTGGCCAAAAAAGGCGCTCAAATGCTGGGTATCGATTTAAGTGAGGACTTAATAGATATTGCCGACCTACATGGCCTCGAGTCAGGCGTTAATGCCCATTATAAAAAAATCAGTGCTGAAGCTTTAGCACAAGACGAGCCCGCCAGCTTTAATCATGTCGTGTGCATGGAAATGCTAGAACATGTACCGGAGCCTGGCTCGGTAATTGCCGCCTGTGCAAAAATGGTTAAACCCGGTGGTTATGTGTTTTTCTCAACATTAAACCGCAAACCCAAAGCTTATATTTTGGCTATTGTTGCTGCTGAGCATATTTTAAAAATGCTCCCCGCAGGTACGCATGACTATAAAACCTTTATCAAACCTTCTGAATTAAGTCAGTCGGCGCGCAATGCAGGACTAGAGTTGCAAGGCATGATTGGGATTCAATATAACCCACTAACCAAGAACTTTAGTTTGAATGATGATATAGACATCAATTATATAGCAGCTTTCAAACGCCCTGAATAAAACTATGAACAACGAGTTTAGCTTATCCTGTGTGCTGTTTGATTTAGATGGCACCTTATTGAATACTGCCCCTGATTTAACCACGGCATTGAATAAAGCACTGGAACATTATAATTATCCTGACGTCTCTGAGCATGTCATAACACCTTATATTTCTGATGGTGCAGCGGCGATGATTGAAACGGCACTCGATCGTGAAGTGGACGCAGAGACAAAGGCTGACATTTTAGTCTGGTTACTTGATTATTATGAAAAGCATATTGCAGACTTTACCCAGCTTTACCCCGGTATGTCTGAACTACTAACGACTCTGGAAGCCGAGAACACCCCGTGGGGAGTCATAACCAACAAGCGCGAGCGCATGACCCACCCTTTGATGCAGGCCATGAAATTAACCCAGCGATCTGCCTGCATTATCTGTGGCGATACCACAGCCTATAGTAAGCCGCATCCAGAACCTATGTTAGCCGCTTGCCGACAGATCCAGGTAATGCCTGAACAATGCCTTTATATAGGCGATGCGCAACATGATATTACAGCGGGAAAAGCAGCTAATATGAAAACCCTGGCGGCAACCTGGGGTTATTTAAAACTCGATGATAAACCACAGGATTGGGGAGCTGACGCATTAATACATCACCCAAAACAAATTTTAGAATGGATAACAAATCAAAGCAATGCCTTTAACTAAGCAGACTATTCTTATCACCGGTGCAGGTGGAGGTCTAGGCAGCACAGCTGCACTTGCACTGGCCAAACAAGGCGCAACAATCATCCTATTGGATAAAAGCATCCCTAAATTAGAACAGCTTTATGATGCCATTATCGCTGCGAATGCGCCTACTCCTGCGATCTACCCTTTTGATTTAGCCGGTGCCACAGAAGTGCAGTACCATGAGCTAGCCAGCACAATTGAAGAAAAATATGGTCATTTAGAGGGGCTCTTACATTCAGCAACAGAATTTGATGCCTTTACGCCTATGTCCATACACGGCAGCCTAGCATGGGGGCACACCCTGAATGTTAACTTGAATGCTGTTTTTATACTGACTCAGGTCTTACTTCCTTTATTACAAAAATCGCAACATGCATCGATTGTAATGACCAGCGACTCCTTCGTCCACCAAGCCAGAGCCTATTCGGGAGCCTATGGCGTTTCTAAAATTGCAGTTGAAAGCTATGCAAAAATCTTATCTGAAGAACTCAGCGAAGCAGGTAAAATCAGGGTGAATGTTTTAATCCCAGGCCCAGTTAATTCGCCACTTAGGAACAAGGCATTTCCTGCGGAAGAAAAAAACAAACTACCCGAAATGACCGAAATAAACCCGGCCTATCTCTATTTATTCAGCCCTCATAGCATAGGTACGACAGGGCAAACAATAGACGCCCTAACTTTTAAATTATAGAAGATACAATCATGTCTGAAAGAGAAACAATCATCCTGACACGAGATGTCAACGTCGTCCTTATTCCGGACGGCAATCACGGCACCCTGAGTAAAGGAAAAGAAGTCACCATACACCAGGATCTGGGTAATAACTACACAGTCGTTACCGATCACGGCCATATGGTTCGAATATCCAGTGCCGATGCCGATGCCTTAGGCAAAGAAACACATGAATTACATACATTAGTCTCTGAAACAGATGCCAGTGCCGTGGAAAAAAATTGCTGGGAAGTAATGAAAACTGTTTATGACCCTGAAATACCGGTAAATATCGTGGATCTGGGTCTAGTCTATAACTGTAACGTCGAAACGGTAGGCGAAGCACTCAATCGCGTACAAATCATGATGACCCTGACTGCACCCGGTTGTGGAATGGGACCGGTAATTCAAGGTGATGTAGAAAAAGCTGTCCGTGCCCTACCTGGCGTAGAGTCAGTCCAAGTAGAAATCGTTCTGGACCCACCCTGGTCACGTGAAATGATGTCTGAAGTTGCACAAGTACAATTAGGACTGTTTTAACTTACCACCAAGGCACTAGAAGTAGCGCAAAGTACAAATAAGACCTTTTAAACACAAACCTATCCTTATGCTTACAGACAATAGGAGTAAAAGAGCATTAACTGTATGCAAAATAGTGGCCTAAATTTGGCTCTATGCTGTTTGATAGTTGTTTGTATATACACAGGAACCTCTCCATGAATCACCAAAAGAAGATAGCATTCATACTAACATTTGCCTTATCCAGCATTATTGTTAATACTGTATCTGCCGCTGATTATACTCGTAGCGCAGTGCAGCAACTCCTCAAAAAAGCGAATAAAGCAAACCCTGCCAATCTAAGACGTAAAGACTTAAAAGGGGTAGATCTGTCTAGACTGGACTTCCGCAATGCGGATCTTTGGGGCGCAGATTTACGTGGTGCAAATTTAAGTCACAGCAACTTGTCGGGGCTGGTTTTAGATTTAACCGTGATGACAGGAATCAACCTTTCCGGCGCAAACCTATCCAGGGTCAGTATTTTTGGTGTCAGCATGATGCGCTCGGATTTAAGTAATACAGACTTTAGTCATAGCCGTGTGATTGCCAATCTGGATAACTCCAATATGAGTAATGCCAATTTGTCTAATGTTCGTTGGGGCGCTGATATGAAAAACCAACCCATGGGCTTAATGCGGGTTAGCCTGAACAAAGTGAATTTAAGCAATGCCAATATGAAAAATGCAGACCTTGGACGAACAACAATGCGCTTTGCGAATTTAACCGGGGCTAATTTAGAAAATGCAATTTTGATTTCAGCAGAACTAGGTGCCGCTAATTTCACTAATGCCAATGTCAGCAATGTCGATTTTAGCGCTGCTAAATTAGCCGAATCTAACTTCACAAACGCCACAATAACAGGCGCTAATTTTGATAGAATTCAGGGTATCGATAGCACCAGGGGATTGAAAGACAACAAAACTAAAAGCGCGGGTATGCTTGATTAACACCACATAGATTCAAGTGATGATTACTCCTATCACTGGAAATGCGCTACAGTTATATCACACTGGCCAACCTATTGAATGTACCCAATCAAAAAGGACCGACAATCAATTTCATTAATTTCTCTTTCAGTTAAGCTTATATCTCATTTTTTTACAATAAAAAAATAACTGAGTACGTCTAAAATAACTTTTCATCATTAGCGTTTGAACAAAAAAGCCGTTTTTTTAAAAAAATTCCATACCCAATCGAGTGAAATAATTTTCAAATTGGCGCAGTGGGAATTAAAATTCACCCTCGGGGAGTCCCTACTTTTGCGAAAGCTATTTTTGGACATCCAATCCCACAACGCCCTATCACTATCAGGGGCTAAAAATCCTCACTTCACTTAAACTCCGCTTCCAGAATTTTCAACGAAAGTGACTTCTGGTGAGCCCTAACAATCGACACTGATGGCTAAGTGAGAATACTTTAAGCTTGGGCTCGAGGATACTTTTCTGATCCAATGAGACCAAGCTTTTTAGTTTTTTCGAGCCATTCATTTTAATGGTGACCTTACCGACAAGCTTAGTTAGGATCTCATTTTCTTCTTGAGCTTGTGCTAAATTTTCTTTGTATTGTTTATCTACTTTAGAAAGATCCATTGCAATAACTGCATTGCCTAAAAATATCTTTTTCCAGCCCTGTAAGTTTTAAGGGGTACTATAGTTATGACTTGAATTCAGGTAATAAAAATTCCAGTAGAAAACCGATAAAAACCGTTAAACCAAACCAGTTACTATTTAAAAAAGCTTTGAAACAATCCGCTTTGTCGCGATAAAAAATCAGTTTTTGCTGGTAGATAAAAAAACCACTAGCACAGAGTAAAGCGCTATAGTAAATCCAGGACAATCCCTGCATACGCCCTATTTGTATCAATAAAAGCATCACAATGACTTGCAGCACAGCCAAGATTTCGCGTTCTTTATCAGCAAATAAGATGGCTGTTGATTTTACTCCAATTTTTAAATCGTCTTCTTTATCAACTATGGCATACATGGTGTCATAGATTAGAGCCCATAGTGCTGTTGCCAGGTACATCAACCAGGCTACCAAAGGTATTTCATTACTTTGTGCTGCAAATGACATTGGCACTGCCCAGCCAAAGGCAATCCCGAGGTACGCTTGAGGTAATTGCGTATAACGTTTCATAAACGGATAACTGGCTGCCAGAAATACCCCACCGAAAGACAGCATGATTGCATATGGGTTGAGCAATAACACCAGTCCGAAAGCGCTTAAACATAGCACAAAAAAAACCGTCAGCGCTTCTTTAGGCGTTACTTTGCCTGCCGCAATAGGTCTTAATTTTGTACGCTCGACATGGAGGTCAATATCTCGATCAGCATAGTCATTAATAACACAACCCGCTGCCCGCATTAATACCACGCCACAACAAATCACTGTTAGCACCAGAATATCGGGGCGCCCTGAACTCGCCACCCAAAGCGCCCATAAAGCGGGCCATAATAAGATTAATATTCCAATAGGCTTATCAAAACGGGCTAATAACCAGTACTGCTGCGCTCTGTCTATCACTTTTTCTTTATTCACTTCAACCACTCAAATCAATAAATTCAACAACTTAACATAGATAAGTTAATTAATTACATGAAATATTAAAAAACCATTAGGAATGTCAACTAAAATGCACTATTATTATTTTAATCTTTATATTTTATATGCTTATAGCAACTATTTAATGTAAAGTTTCTCTAAAATAAAAAGCAGGTAAGCTTATGTTACATATCATTGATAATTTCCCTATCCAACTTTCTTTTTTACAACAAATGCACTCAGGCGATACGATTATTTTAAAAGATAACGCTGTCTATGCGGCTAAACAAGAGAATATCAAGACGTCGTTGTACAGAAAGACACTTGCTCACCTTAACCTCTGCGTGAGTAAAACCGATTTATCTCTGCGTAATATCTCATGCCGTGACCTTATTCGTGGCGTAGCAATTGTTGATAATACCGACGAATATCAGGAATACCTCAATCAGAATATAGTTATGCGTTCATGTAACTAATTTAGTTATAACTGTTTATCGCATTACTTGCTTGTTAATAATGCAATCAGAGTTTCCATAAAGCGACTTTCGACATTTGCCTGTACTGGAACATACCAATGTTGTGCCGTTGCAAATGATCGACATTTGACGGCATCTTTTTCGGTCATAAAAATAGCGTCGGCTGATTTAAAACCAATATCTTTGCTACTATAAACGTAGTGATCAGGAAAAGGGTGCGTCTGACAGGATATTCCCTGTTGTGCCAATAAGTCAAAAAAGCTCTGTGGATTACCAATACCCGCCAGAGCATGACAGTTACCCCCTTTAAATTCTGCAAGGGATCTGCGCTCATTAGTTTGCATATTGAGTGCATGGCTCCCTTCTAGCTGCATCAAAATTTCGCTTTCTTCGGGTTTCCCACCATTGCAAATCACAAAATCAACTTCCTGAATACGCGCCTGTGTTTCGCGTAAGGGCCCGGAAGGTAAACAAAAATTGTTACCAAAGCGGCGCACACCGTCGATAACCACTATTTCAATATCACGATACAGCGCATAATGTTGCAAGCCATCATCTGAAATAATCACATCCAACTCATCATTTTCTAGTAACAGTCTCGCTGATTCTACTCTAACAGGTCCTACCGCTACCGGGCAATGCGTCTGTTGTGCAATCAATAAAGGTTCATCGCCTATTAATATCGCATCGCTATCTGCATTGACTCTGACAGGCCAGTGTGTTGATTGCCCACCATATCCACGACTTATTACTCCGGGCTTAAAACCGGCCGCTTTTAACTGTTCGACCAGATAAATAACCAGAGGAGTCTTGCCTGTTCCTCCCAGGGTAATATTGCCGACAATAATAACCGGCATAGGCAGTTTTTCGACTGGTTTATAGCCTTTCTTATACAGCCAGCGCCTAAACTTAGCGATATCTGTATAGATAAAAGATAAAGGCATCAGCCAAGTACCTATAAAATGATCTCTATACCAGACCTCCTCTACAAACTTAGCTATTAATTGCTTCATATCAGTCTTGTTTCTGGGTTGCGAAAGTGATGTTGGAAAAGCCTTCTTTTGACGCAACATCCAAGACTGAGATTGCAGCCTGTACGGGTGAAGCAGCATCGGCGTTAATAAGCAAAGGGATATTCTTATTATTTCTACTCGCCCTTAATGCTTTGGCCAGAGTAACCAGGCTCTTGTCGCTTAATGGTTTATCATCGATAAAATACTGACCTGACTTATTAATCGTCAGTAATAATACCTGTTCATGCCTTTCTGCCTGTTGCCCCTCTGCTTGCGGCAACATCACTTTAATTGCAGATTCTCTGCTAAAAGTGGTTGTCACCATAAAAAAAATGAGTAACAAGAACACCACATCGATCATCGGTGTTAGAGAGATTTCCAGGGGCTTATGTTTTTTATTACGAAAATTCATTCTAATTCATCATGAGTGCCGTGAATCACTTCAATTAATTTTAATGATTCTTCTTCCATATTAAGCACATAGCCATCGACCAGCCCATCAAAATAACGGTGAAAAATAACACAAGGAATCGCCACTGACAAGCCGGCGGCAGTGGTAATCAGTGCCACTGAAATACCGCCCGCCAAAACTGCAGGGTCGCCGACACCATGACTGACTATCGCGGCAAAAACCTTAATCATCCCGACCACAGTCCCCAGTAAACCTAGCAATGGGGCGATCGTAGCAATAGTACCCAGAGTATTTAAAAAACGCTCTAATTTATGCGCAACTTGCCTTCCAGATTCTGCAATAGATTCTTTCATGACATCGCGACCAAGATTTCGACTCTTCAGTCCGGTCGCTAAAATCCTACCCAGGGGTGAACTATCTTTTAAGTGTTTTAAAGTCTTGGCATCCAGCTTTTTAGCTTTTGCCAGATGCCAGACCTGAGACACCATTTCGGGGGGTAATATTTTCTTTTTACGCAATGTCCAGAAACGCTCACCGACAATGCCCATCGCCATGACCGAACAAAAGAGAATAGGGATCATTAACAAACCCCCGCTTTGAATTAACTCAAACACTGATTTTTCCTTTTAATTAGAGGTACCCTTTTATTGATGACAAAAAGCCTTGCCTTTACCGATCCATATACCTGCAATAATATACGCTAAAAAGCTTAAAAATGCTGCAAAACTATACACCCATTGCCCACCGTAAACATCCCAGGCATAACCACTATACAAGCCTCCCAACATACCACCCAGACCAAAGCTGAAACTACTATAAAGCGCCTGCCCTTTACCCTGATGATGTTTTCCAAAATAACTTTGTACCAGATGAATAGCGGTTACATGTGCCGTACCAAAAGTAGCAGCATGCAAAACCTGAGCAGCCAGTAGTACCCATAGATTATCCGCATACCAGGCTATCATTAACCAACGTAAAACCGATGTTAAAGCACTAACTAACAGGAAACGCCGCAAGGAAATAAATTTTAATAACCGGCGCATGACGAGAAAGACGATAATCTCCGCCCCGGCTCCAAGCGACCAGAGTAGCCCAATCATGCTAGAAGAGTAGCCATATTGTTTTAAGTATATCGAAAAAAATACATAATAAGGACCATGTGCGGCTTGCAACAGCATATATACTAGCAAAAAGGCAATAATTTCTGGCTGCTTAACAATTTGCCAGATTTTTACGGCTGCGCGGTTTGCTTTAACTGTAGATATCTCGGGAGTTAGCAAAGAAATTAACCAGATACTCGCGAGCAAGGAAACAATTAAATAAGGTAGTAATTTAATATTATATAAATCGAGTAAATAGCCAACACTTAATACCGTAACAATAAAGCCGATAGATCCCCATAAGCGTATCTGACTATAGCGATGTGTCTGGTCTTTTAAGTGATGCAGTGTCGCTGCTTCAAACTGTGGTAATGCGGCATTCCAGAAAAAACTAAAACTAACGGTTACAAAGGCAAACCACTCAAACGATTGCCGATACATAAAACCAGAAAATAAAATCGTGGCAAAAAAAGAAGCTATGCGAATAACGCGTAAACTTTTTCCAGTATGATCCGCAATCCAACCCCAAATATTAGGAGCCAGAACCTTGGTACCGACCATAAAAGCCGTTAACTCCCCAATTTCGGCCGCACTAAAATGACATTCTTTAAGATACAAGCTCCAATAGGGTAAAAACCCACCTAAAGTAGCAAAGTAAAAAAAGTAAAAGCCCGATAAGCGCCAGTAAGGGACTTTATGCACGGTATAATTCCATTTGTTAATACTTATTCGTAGACGGCACGTGCTAAAACGACTCTAAAAGAAAATTGCGCTGTTGCAGATGACTTTTTAATGCCTTATCGTCGCTAGTTGTATCCTTAAGATTAACACCAGAAAACTGTAACCGACTCGCATCACCTATCAGAAACATCAGCTTTTGAATCGCAGTGTGATAGTCCAGGCCTAGTTTATGTATATTAGAAATACAATTACATTGTGCATCAGTATTTCCGCTTTTAGGCTGGTAAGTAAAATAAATACTCATACTATCGAGCGAACTGAGTCCGGGGCGCTCGCCGATTAACACTACACTCATTTTAGCATTGACCAGCTCACCAATCGGATCACCAATAGCGACGCGGGCATATTTGACCAGATAGATCAGACTGATTAAATAGTCTGCTTTGTGCAATTCAGGATTCAGCTTATTCAATAAGGCTGGCGCATGATTGGCAATCGCCGTTGAAGAAAGACCATCAGCGACAATGATCGCGATATCCGGGCTGTCCTTTTGCTCTTCAGGCTTATCCAGTTTTGCTACCGAATCAAGGCTTAATAGCCGACCTTTATCCGGGCGCTGCAAATACTCTGCGTGATTGGATACTTGTGATTGTAACTGGATTGTAGCCTGCTGCTTCCCTAACTGTTGAGTTAAGAAAGAAAAATCTAGCGGGATGCTAACCGAATCTCTGGCCAGTGCATGTGCTAATTTAAATTCCAGGTTGGCCTTTACGGGTAGACTTGTTCCTACGCTGCCTAAAGCTATTCGGGCATTGGTAAATTGCTTTAATACCTGTAATGGCTCATTGTTGCAAATATCCACCTCACTATCAGGCATAAACATCATTCAATAAATTGAAGCAAGAATATTTCATTCCAGGCTTTCCAATGCTGATGAAAACAAAGCAGGCACATTGTTATGCTTGATCAGATTATTATTTTCATCAAAGATCTGGTTTTGTTGTAGCCACTGAAAAAACTCCGGAGCAGGCGCTAAATCGAAAGTCTGGCGTAAATAAAGTGCATCATGAAATGAAGTAGACTGATAGTTAAGCATCACATCATCCGCACCTGGAACACCCATAATAAAAGTGCCTCCTGCTACTGCAAATTGGGTCAGCAACATATCCATATCATCCCGATCGACTTCAGCATGATTGGTATAACAGATATCACAACCCATGGGTAAGCCTAATAATTTACCGCAAAAATGATCTTCCAGTCCAGCGCGGATAATTTTCTTGCCATTATATAAATATTCTGGCCCTATAAAACCAACAACGCTATTTACCCATAAAGGATTAAATTGCTGGGCAACAGCATAGGCTCTCGCTTCACAAGTCTGCTGATCCAGTCTATGATGGGTATTAGCAGAAAGTGCACTGCCCTGTCCTGTTTCAAAATACATGCAATTGCTACCAACAGTGCCCCGATTCAAGCTTAGTGCAGCAGAGTGTGCTTCTTCCAATAATTTATGATTGACTCCAAAATTAGCATTAGCCTGTTCTGTGCCTGCTATAGACTGGAATACAAGATCAACCGGTGAACCCGCTTCAATCGCCCGCAATATAGTGGTTACATGTGACAAGACGCAAGACTGAGTCGGAATCTGGTAACGCTCGATCACATCGCTTAACATTTGAATCAACACCTGGGTAGCTTGTAGATTATCCGAAGCCGGGTTAATACCAATCACTGCATCACCACTACCATAGAGTAATCCATCCAGAATTACTGCAGCGATACCTGCTGGATCATCCGTTGGGTGATTAGGTTTTAGACGGGGTGAAAGCCGGTGTTGCAAGCCAGGGGTATTTCTAAACTGGGTGACTACCCTATATTTTCTGGCGACCAGAATAAAATTTTGAATGCGCATCAACTTACTTACTGCCGCTACCAATTCCGGGGTTAAACCCCAGGCGAGTTGCTGTAGAATTTCGCTTGTGCTGGCATCTGATAATAACCAGTCTCTAAAACCACCGACGGTTAAATGACTAACCAAGGCAAAAGCCTGTTGATCATGTTGCTGAAAAATTAAGCAACTAACATCATCTGTTGCACAGGGAATAAGAGCTTCCAGTAGAAATTGTTTAAGCGGCACATCAGCAAGTACCCATTGAGCAGCAACGCGCTGCAGATTTGAATCTGCAGCCACACCTACCAAAATATCACCCGAGCGTGCAGGCGAGGCTTTTGCCAGTAATTCGCCAAATGAGTTAAAACGATAGGCTATGCCTGCAATTTCCGTTTTGTAAACCATAGGCCTTCACATATAACGTTATTAACCTGAAATACAGGAGTAATCACTATAAGCCGATGTTCAGGTAACTAGTTTTTAACAATAGTCGCCCAAGCTGATTGCCAGGCATCTGCTTCATAGTAACTGGCTTTTTTCTTTAAAGAACCCGTTAATACCTGTCTTAAGGTATTTTCAATAATCCCAAAAAAGTGACAATAAGCATGCTGGCCATCAATCGCTTTAATCTCGCCGTCTTTAATGCCATTTTCCAAGACTTTGATAATCTTTACAAAAGGCGGCGTTGCCATGATCCGCTGCTCTTCGGGCAAGAACTCTTTAACATTGAGCACTAATAAAAACTGCATTACTTCGGGTGCTTCATCTGTTAAGCGAAACCATAAATCGACAATTTCTCTTAACTGCTCAGATGATTTACGGCTTCTCCTGCGTATATCATCAATCGAAACACTGAGCCTATCGATAACCCATAGATATAATGCCTGGGCTATTTCCTGTTTATTTTTAAAATACTTATAAATTCCGGCGCTGTTTTTTACCCCGGAAAGTTCTGCTATATCAGTGAGTGAAGTATTAAAATACCCTTTTTCTGCAAATAACTTTAGAGAGGCTACTAAAATATCGTCTCGCAGTTGTTCTTTGTCTTTCTGTATTTCCTGATCCATGTTGTTTTTTATTTTCTTCCAGTTTATTTTTAGTTATCAATCCGTCATGGAGGTATAGGCAACCTTTAAATAACTCATCATTGACCATAGAGTTAATACTGCTGCTATATACAACATAACCAAACCGAATAATTGCATCGATACGCCCACAAATTCTTCACTGTACAATAAACAGCCAATCGCAATCATTTGCGCTGTGGTTTTCCATTTGCCTATTTGTGAAACTTTTACAGTTGCGTGCTGACCTAATTGCGCCATCCATTCGCGTAGTGATGAAATAGTAATCTCTCTACCAATAATAATCGCGGCAGGTAGTGTCATCCAAATATTGGACTCCACCTGCACTAATAAAACTAAAACAAAGGCAACCATGATCTTGTCAGCGACAGGATCTAAAAATGCGCCAAACTGTGTTTCCACCTGCATTTTCCTGGCTAAATAGCCATCTAACCAGTCAGTGATCGAAGCGATAATAAAAATACCCGTGGTCGCAATATTTGAATATTCCCAGGGTATATAGAAAAAAATGGCTAATACGGGAATTAACGCAATGCGGGATAGCGTAAGTAAGGTGGGTAAATTTAAGTTAGTCATCTTGCTGATGGAATGTATCGTATATTCGTTGCGCTAATTGTCGGCTAATTCCATCTATACTGCAAAGTGCATCGACTCCTGCCCTGGAGATTCCTTGCATACCGCCAAACTGCTTTAATAAAATCTGTCGCCTTTTAGGGCCTAGTCCTGCTATGGTTTCCAGAATCGATTCTTTTTTCCCCTTAGCTCTACGCGCTCTGTGTCCGGTAATAGCAAAGCGATGAGCCTCATCTCTGATATGCTGGATAAGCAATAACCCACTTGCACCAGGCGTAACATCAATAGGCTGTTCCTGGCCCGGGAAAATAATTTTTTCCATACCCGCTTTTCTATCGGGTCCTTTGGAAACACCCACTATCATAACATTATTTACCTGTAATTCAGCTAATGCCTTTTCAGCTTCATTAACCTGACCCTTACCGCCATCTATAAATAATATATCCGGCGCTGCATGCTCACCATTCACCAGGCGCTTAAAGCGCCGCGAGACTGCTTGATACATCGCGGCGTAATCGTCACCCGGGGTAATTCCAGCTATATTAAAGCGTCGATAAGCTGACTTTACAGGCCCTTCCCTATCAAACACGACACACGATGCGACAGTATAATCTCCCTGGGTATGACTGATATCAAAACACTCCAGGCGCTTAGGTATTTCCTGGCAGCCCAGTTCCTCTTGCAAACTTAAAAAGCGCGCGTAGATACCCTGCTTGTCGGATAACTTGGTGAGTAATGCATTTTCTACATTAGCTTTAGCCATTTGCAACCATTTAGCGCGATCGCTGCGTACATTGGCAGAAATAGCGACGACATGACCGGCATGTTCAGTTAATACTTCGATTAACAAGCCCGTTTCTTCCGGCTTATGACTGACAATCAGCTCATAAGGAACATTTTTATCTAGATAATATTGCGCAATAAATGCCTGCAGAATATTTTCCGGCGTATAGTCAGCGCTGATTTTTGGAAAGAACGTTTTATTTCCCAGATTCTGTCCATTGCGAATAAAAAAGATCTGTACGCAGGCAATACCTCCTCTGGTTTCACAGGCAACTATATCAACGTCGCCACGTTCACCATGTACATAGTTTTTCTCTAATATGGTGCGCAACTGACTGATTTTATCTCTAACACTGGCTGCCTGTTCAAATTCTAAATTACCTGCCAACTGATCCATATGCTGCACCATCTTATCAATCAATAAACTGCCCTTACCTTCTAAAAACAGCCGGGTATTATTGACATCCTCAGCATACTTTTCCTGACTAATTAAGCCGACACATGGTGCAGTACAGCGCTCTATTTGATGCTGCAAACAGGGCCTGGAACGGTTTTTATAATACGAATCTTCGCACTGCCGTACCGGAAATATTTTTTGTAATTGCTTTAAGGTTTCTCTTACTGCTCCCGCACTGGGATAAGGCCCATAATAGTTGCCTTTTTTCTTTTTAGCTCCACGGTGTGTGGTGATTTGCGGGAATTGTTGTTCAGTAGATATGTAAATAAACGGGTAGGATTTATCGTCCCTTAAACAGATGTTAAAACGCGGCTTATGCTTTTTTATCAGCTGGCTTTCCAGTAACAGCGCCTCGCCTTCGGTATGCGTTACTGTCACTTCTATGCGCGCTATTTTAGCCACCATCACCTGCTGTTTAAGCGATGCAGCACCTTTTCTAAAATAGCTGGAGACTCTGTTCTTAAGGTTTTTAGCTTTACCGATATAGACTATCGTGTCTTTATCATTGAGCATCTTATAAATGCCCGGCAACCGCGTCAGATGCTTTAAAAAGTCTTCTATATCGAATGCTGACTCTTCATTTTCTGGTTTATCAACGACTGTCATTACTCATTAATACGGTCTTTCGCTTGTGGCAAGCGCATGAATAATTCATTCCATTGAATAACCACATCATCCAGAACGGTAATAGCTGTTTCTCCAGCAAATGCTACAATCACTGCTTTAGAAAACTCATTATCTTTTAACAGGTAAATTGTTAATACTCTATCTGTCGGGTGAAACAGCCAATATTCACGTACCCCATGGCATTCTAATTTGTTGCTATAGTAGACGTCTAAAACATCAGGTTGAACCACCGTATCAATTTGCTCATCAACTTCACATTGATTAGCTAATCGAACATCGATCAGAGCAATATATACACGAGATTTCTTACCTGTTAAAGCATTTTCTATTTGTTTATAAACTTCACCGGCAACTTCTTGATGATCTAGGTTAGGCGCAGGCGACATAAAATAAGCCTTACCATCAATCAATTCACAGTTATTATCCGTCCATTGTAGATAATCCGTATATCTATGGTATTCAGTATCTTTCAATGCCAAGCCCATTGCTTAATGAAATTATTAGTAAGTGTATACGTTTATCTAACAATCAGCCATAAAAAAAGGGTCTTGCGACCCTTTCTTGTAGTGATAATTAAACAACCGCTTAATTTTTAGCTTTGTTCTGTCTCGACTTCTTTCATACTAAGTCTTACCCGACCCTGACGGTCGATCTCTAGGACTTTGACTTTGACAACATCACCTTCTGAAAGCTTATCGCTGACTTTATCAACATGCTCATTGGTTATTTGTGAAATATGTACCAGACCATCTTTACCAGGAAGAATGGTCACAAAAGCACCAAAATCCATTAGACGAGCAACTTTACCTTCATAGATTTTACCCACTTCGACTTCAGCGGTAATTTCTTCGATAATTTTCTTCGCTGCTTCTCCAGCTGCTTTATCAACCGAGGATACATTAATCGTCCCATCATCGGTTAAATCAACATTGGCTCCAGTCTGTTCGGTAATACCACGAATGGTTGCACCACCTTTACCAATAACTTCACGGATTTTGCTAGGATCAATTTTAAAAGTAATAATTCTTGGTGCGAAATCAGACATTTCTTCACGAGTTGAAGATAAGACTTTATTCATTTCACCTAAGATATGTAAGCGTCCTGCTTTTGCCTGCTCAAGAGCAGCATGCATGATTTCAGAGGTAATACCGTCGATTTTGATATCCATTTGCAAGGCCGTAATTCCTGTCTCAGAACCCGCTACTTTGAAATCCATATCACCTAAGTGATCTTCATCACCGACGATATCAGACAACACAGCAAATGCATCACCTTCTTTAATCAAGCCCATGGCAATACCTGCAACTGGCGCTTTGATCGGCACACCAGCATCCATTAATGCCAGACTCGTACCACACACAGACGCCATAGAACTAGAACCGTTGGATTCAGTAATTTCCGATACCACACGAATGGTATATGGAAATTCAGTCATATCTGGCATCACGGCTGCAACACCACGTTTCGCTAAACGGCCATGGCCTATTTCACGACGCTTTGGTGAGCCTACAAAGCCTGTTTCCCCAACACTGTATGGAGGGAAATTATAATGCAACATAAACGGTTCTTTATATTCGCCCGCTAGTGCATCAATTATTTGTGAATCACGCTCAGTTCCGAGTGTTACAACAACCAGGGCCTGTGTTTCACCACGCGTAAATAATGCTGAACCATGAGTACGTGATAAGACACCTGTGCGCACTGCAATCGGTCTAACAACATCTAGTTCACGACCATCAATACGTGTTCTATCGCTTAAAATTGCCGTACGTACAACTCTTTTCTCGATTTCTTCAATAATGTCACGAATGTCTGATTCTTCGAATTGCTCATCTGCCGTTAGTTTTTCTACTACAGCGGCTCTTATATCGCTTAAAGTATCTTGACGAACCAGTTTCTCGGCAATTTGATAAGCTACGGCAATAGATGCTTCAACTTCAGTAGCCACCATCGCTTCTAAGTTAGCATCAACAACAGGTGCAACCCAGTCATATAAAGGAACATTAACTTCAGCAGCAAATTCATTGATTGCTTTAATAGCCACTTGCATTTGCTCGTGCCCAAATAATACAGAACCTAACATGACTTCTTCAGTCAGACTATCTGCTTCAGATTCAACCATTAATACAGCATGTTCTGTACCAGCCACAACCAAATTCAGCGATGATTCTTCTAGTTGTTCTTTACTGGGATTTAAAGCGTACTCATCATTAATATAGCCAACACGAGCAGCGCCAATAGGGCCATTAAACGGTAATCCCGATACTGCTAAAGCAGCCGAGGCACCTAATAATGCTGGAATTTCAGGATCCACTTCAGGATTCAGTGAAACAACAGTGATGATAATTTGGACTTCGTTCGTATAGCCATTCGGAAATAGAGGACGAATGGGTCTATCAATCAGACGACAGGTCAAGGTTTCCGTTTCTGAGGGGCGACCTTCGCGTTTAAAAAACCCACCCGGGATTTTTCCAGCCGCATAGGCTTTTTCCTGATAGTTGACAGTGAGTGGAAAAAAATCACCTTTACTCGGCTCTTTCTTACCAACCACTGAGACAAGAAGCGATGTACCTTCGACATCAATCATAACTGCACCGCTAGTCTGGCGGGCAATTTCACCTGTTTCAATACTGACTAATTGTTGGCCATATTGAAATTCTTTTCTGATCGGATTCAGATTCACTATTGTTTTTCCTTCATTTTAAATGTGGATATGTCGCGTTGTATCCCAGGAACAGGCAATAAAAAAGCGGTACATTGTACCGCTTTTATTATTTAGACTTTATTTACGTAAGCCTAAGCGTGCAATTAAAGATTTATAACGGTCACCGTCAGTTCTTTTCAGGTAATCCAGTAATTTACGGCGCTGATTAACCATTCTTAATAGTCCGCGACGTGAATGATTATCTTTTTTATGCGCCGCAAAATGCGGTGTTAAATGATGGATATGAGCGGTTAGTAAAGCAACTTGTACTTCAGATGAACCTGTATCTGTATCAGATAAACGGTATTCTTCAACAACTGCTTTTTTTTGTTCTGCTGTAAATGGCATTTTAATCCCTATGATTATTTTGAGCGTTAGCCCTGGTTAATATGTTTCCACGATAGGGTGTAGAAACACGAAAAGTTTATTAGTTCAGCTTGAATAATTTTCTGGGCTGTATTTTAGCATTCATTAACATTTCCCCCAAGCCTAAAAATTGTTGTTCATGATATAAGCGCCGCATCCCCTCTGCAGGACCCTCATTAGCTACAGAAATTTGCTGACCTTGTTCAACCAGATCGGCATCCGAGCGGGAAATATTTATTGCCGGAATTGCGTGCAATGGCTTATCCACCGCGATTAATATTTCCTGCAAGTCATCATCTGCAGGCATCGCCTGCAATTGTTCGATAGTTAGCGCATCTTCCAGCTTGAACATACCAGCGGCAGTACGGCGTAATTCTTTTACTGTTGCACCGCACTTAAGTAACTGACCGATATCTTCCGCCAAGGTTCTGATATAGGTGCCTTTCGAACACTGTACATCGAGAGTCAGCAAGCCGTCGGCAAAGTTTAAGCATTCAATCGCATAAATGGTAATCTTGCGCGCTTTACGCTCAACGGTTATTCCTTCACGAGCTAATTCGTAGAGCTTTTTACCATTATGCTTCAATGCTGAATACATTGGCGGCACTTGCTCGATTTCTCCAACAAACGATTGCAGACAAGATGCTAACTGCTGCTCGGTAATTTCAGGCACCTCTTTAACTTCCAGCACCTTACCATCGACATCGCCAGTATCTGTCATTACACCCAACTGGATAACGGTTTGATAGTGCTTATCATCTGCCAGCATAAAAGCAGAAACCTTGGTTGCTTCACCCAGGCATACCGGTAACAAACCAGTTGCCAAAGGATCTAGACTGCCGGTATGCCCTGCTTTATTGGCATTATATAGACGTTTTACTTCCTGTAATGCTTTATTCGAGCTAATACCCTGGCGTTTATCCAATAATACAATCCCATGAATATCACGCCCTTTTTTGCGTCTTGCCATCGGCTATTTATCACCTGATGCCGCATCTGAATCATCGCCTGAAGATCCATCTGAAGCATGGTTTACATCACTTAATAACTCGGAAACGCGCATGCCTTTTTCAAAGGAATCATCATAATAGAACTTTATATACGGCACACTTCTTAGACGCATGCGCTTGCCCATTTCTGAGCGTATATAAGGCGCTGCATCATTCAGCCAGCCTATATTGTTTTTTTGCCCTTCTACATCGGCACCTAAAGCTGTAATATAAACTTTTGCCATCGCAAGATCTTTACTCAGCTCAACTTCGTTGACAGTAATAAAGCCTATGCGTGGATCCTTAATACCCTGCTGTAAAATAAGGGCTAATTCCTTTTGCATTTGTGCGGCAACGCGCGAACTGCGCTTAAACTCTCTAGCCATTATAGTTCACGCTGAACTTCAAAACGCTCAAAGACTTCTATTTGATCACCGTTTTTGACATCGTTGTAATTTTTAACTCCGATACCACATTCCATGCCCATTTTGACTTCATTGGCATCATCTTTAAAGCGACGTAAAGATTCTAGCTGACCTTCATAAATCACCACATTCTCGCGTAACACACGAATCGGTAAGTTACGTTTAACAAAGCCATCAATAACCATACAACCAGCAATTGAACCAAATTTTGGCGAGCGAAAGACATCTCGCACTTCTGCCAGACCCACAATTTTCTCTTTGATTTCTGGCGATAACATACCGCTCAGTGACTTCTTCACCTCATCGATGGCATCATAAATCACACTGTAATAATGCAAATCAATTCCTTTCTCAGCAATTAATTTTCTGGCTGTGGTATCAGCACGAACATTAAAACCCATCAAAACGGCACCTGAAGCCAATGCCAAATTGGCATCCCCTTCATTAATACCACCCACACCACCATAAACAACTTTTACAGATACTTCATCAGTTGATAGCTTAACCAGAGATTCTCGTAAAGCTTCCAGACTACCTTGAACATCAGTTTTAATAATGACATTCAGGATTGATGTTTCACCAGCGGCCATTTGAGAAAAGACCTCTTCTAGTTTAGATGCTTTCTGAGCTGCATTATGCCTTAGTTTTGTTCTATCTTCTCTATGCTCTGCCAGATCTCTTGCCGCTCGTTCACTAGTCACAACAACAAAATCATCACCCGCATTCGGCGTTCCTGACAAACCAAGAATCTCAACTGGCGAGGAAGGCCCTGCCACCATTAATTTTTCGCCATTTTCATTAAACATCGCTCTAACACGGCCATACTCATGTCCACACAATACAATTTGGCCCTGCTCTAGGGTTCCTTTTTGTACCATGATAGTGGCTACAGAACCTCTCCCTTTATCTAATCTGGATTCAATAACCAAACCAGATGCTGTTCCTTCACTAGGCGCTTTTAACTCTAATATTTCAGCCTGTAAAATCAGCGACTCAATTAATCCATCAACACCTTCACCCGTTTTAGCGGATACTTTAAGAAATTGTACGTCGCCGCCCCACTCTTCAGGAACAACCTCAATAGCTGATAATTCCTGCATAACTTTATCAGGGTTAGCTTCTGGTTTATCGATTTTATTGATTGCAATAATCATCGGCACACCCGCAGCACGCGCATGTTCAACGGCTTCTTTAGTTTGCGGCATAACACCATCATCCGCAGCAACAACCACAATAACCACGTCAGTAACATCCGCACCACGCGCACGCATCGCTGTAAATGCCGCATGCCCCGGTGTATCCAGAAAAGTCACCGAGCCATGATCAGTTTTCACCTGATAGGCTCCAATATGCTGAGTAATCCCACCCGCTTCACCCGAAGCAACGCGTGTTTCGCGAATATAGTCTAATAATGAAGTTTTACCGTGATCAACATGCCCCATAATTGTAACGATAGGCGCTCTAGGAAACTCGTCCCGATCATCTGCCTCGGTGTGCTCCGCCAGCATGTCCGTTTCATGATCTTCTTCACTAGTCATGATCGGGGTATGCCCCATCTCTTCAACTAGAATAACCGCTGTTTCCTGATCTATGCTTTGGTTAATCGTTGACATAATACCAAGCTTCATTAAATGCTTGATTACTTCTGCTGCTTTAACACTCATCTTCAGAGCTAATTCAGAAACAACAATGTTTTCTGGAATACTAATATCTTTAGATGCAGCCTCAGTAGGCATTTCAAAAGTATGCTTGGCATTTGGATCAACAAATTGTTGCTCATATTTACCACGCCCACCTTTTTTGCGCCCTTTTTTACCATACGACGGCCTGGCTCCAGCAGCAGGCTTATCGGCACGCCTATGAACGGTTGCCGGCTTAGCGGCTGGCTTAGCCCCTCCGGCAGGCCTTCTAACCGCAGGTCTTCCTGCTGCTGCTCCACCTGCTTTCTTTTCTGCCGCTGCCTTCTTAACAGCAGCCTGCTTTCTTACTTTTTCTGCATTACGCTCAACTGAAATTTCCAGTCTTTTGGCTTTTTCAGCTACATGGCGCTCTGCTTCTGTTTCTTTCTCTTTCTTTGCCTGTGCAGCCCGCGCATCTTCTTCAACCTTTCTTATTGCAGCCTGCTTCGCTTCCAGCTCAGCTTTTTCTCGAGCTGCCTTATCTCTATGTAGCTGCTCTTCAACTTCCTGTTTCTGGGCTCGCTCTTCAAGGTCCTTTTTGACGCGCTCTAATTCCTCACGCTCTGCATCGGACAACGCTTCTTCGCGCTTAATATAGGTTTTTTTCTTATTCACCTGAATATTAATCGTTTTGGTATCTTTTCCTGGCTTCATTCCCTGTTTCAGGGAGGTTACCGTACGGCGCTTTAAAGTCACCTTTTTAGTTAAATTTTCGTCAGTCTGCTCATCCTTTCCATGGCGCTTACGCAAATGTCCTAAAAGGATCACCTTCTCTTCTTCACTGATCTTGTCTTCAGCAGAGTGTGCAGAAATTCCTGCCTCTTCCATCTGCTCTATTAGGCGTTCTAAAGGAATTCCAACTATCCCAGCTAATTCTTGTACTGTTTTATCACTCATTTTTCACCCTCGCTGTTTTCATTGGCAAACCAAGGTTCGCGCGCTTTCATAATTAATTTAGCGGCTACTTCTTCATTCACCCCTGCGAAGTCGAGCAGATCATCTACCGCTTGCTCGGCTAAATTGTCCATCGTTATAATACCTTTACTCGCTAATTCGAATGCCAACTCTTCCGACATGCCATCCATCGCCAATAAATCTTCAGCAGGCTCTGCTGTTTCGATTTTTTCTTCATGTGCAATCGCATTTATCAGAAGAATATCCTTCGCTCGCGACCTCAGTGTTTCCACCAACTGGGCATCAAAGCCATCAATTTCGAGCATTTCGCTACTCGGTACATAAGCGATTTCTTCAACCGTATTGAAGCCAACCTCAACCAGCACGGTTGCAATATCCTGATCAACGTTCAACTGCTGTTTAAATTCCTCAACTAATTTGTGTAACACTTCTTCGGAATCTTTATTTACCTGATCAGCATCTCGAACATTAAGCTCCCAGCCAGTTAATTCAGTGGCCAGACGTACATTTTGTCCGCCACGCCCTATCGCCTGCGACAAACTATCGCTAGAAACAGCGACATCCATAGTATGCTTATCTTCATCGACGACGATAGATTCAATTTCTGCAGGAGCCATCGCATTAATTACAAACTGGGCATCATTATCATTCCATAAAATGACATCAATACGTTCACCATTCAATTCATTAGAAATAGTCTGAACTCTCGAGCCACGCATACCGACACAAGCACCCACCGGATCTATGCGTAGATCATTCGTCTGCACCGCAACTTTTGCTCTTGAACCAGGGTCACGGGCAGCGCCAAGCACATTAATCATACCCTCACCCACTTCAGGAACTTCCAGACGAAACAGAGCTAGTAGTAACTCAGGCGCGGTACGACTGACAAATAACTGCGGACCACGCACCTCGGTACGGACTTCTTTTAAATACCCGCGAATTCGATCACCTACCCGGACTGATTCTCTAGGGATCATGTGTTCACGCGGAATATAAGCATCCGCATTACCACCTAAATCCATATAGACACTGCCTTTTTCTATGCGCTTAATCACTCCTGTGACTAATTCGCCTACTCTATCTATATAGGCATCGGCGACTTTTTTACGCTCCGCTTCGCGTACTTTATGAATAATAACCTGCTTGGCTGCCTGCGCTGAAATCCGCCCAAATTCGACAGCCTCTATGTCATCTTCAACAAAATCATCGACTTCTATTTCAGGCTCATCTAATTGCGCAACTTGCAATGAAATTTGCGTGGTTGGAAATTCAATTCCCCCAGGAAACTCAGCACTTTCCTCCACCACCTGCCAGCGTCTAAAAGTCGTATTTTCACCTGTAATCCGATCTATGGAAACACGCGCTAAAATAGGAAATGCATAACGTGAAACAGTCGCACTTTCCAATGCGGACTCTATCGCCTGAAATATAATTTCTTTTTCTATATCTTTTTCGTTGGAAAAAACATCTACAACCAATAAAACATCTTTGTCTGCCATCTAGACCTCCTTATATTGAATAGTCTGGCTCAAGCCGTGCCTTTGACATCGCTTGAAATGGAACTTTATAAACCTGACCATCCTGTTGCAGATAAACATTATTATCCTCAACCTTTTCGATCAACCCTGTTATTTTTCGTCTACCGTCGACAGGCTTAAATAAATTTACCTCTGCGATATGACCAATAAATTGTTCAAATTGCGTTAACTTAAATAGCGGTCTGTCCATACCAGGCGATGAAACTTCGAGATTATATTCTCCCGCGATAGGGTCCTCCACATCCAGCACCCCACTTACTTGATGACTGACTTTAGTACAGTCCTCCATCCCGACGCCCTGCTCAGCATCAATGAAAATGCGCAAAAATCCATGTTTGGGGTGAGAGTTATATTCAACTCCCACGCATTCATAACCCAGGCCTTCAACCACGGGTTCTATTAATTCAAGTAAATGTTCAGGAGCCTGCTTCATTACGCCTCACTTTCTTGCACACATAAAAAAAGAGGCTAAAGCCCCCTTCCATACACAACCTTATATCCCTGTTTCCTAACACCTAGAAACAGAAAAACCCCATAAAGGGGTCTTTAAAAATCTGGTAGCGGGGGCAGGATTTGAACCTACGACCTTCGGGTTATGAGCCCGACGAGCTACCAAGCTGCTCCACCCCGCGATTGATTTAGCTAATTATACTGGGTATTTAGAATCTGGCAAGTTTAATTTCAAATTAAATGCATTAGCACTAATATCAGACCCGCTATCAGCCCAGCAACAACATCATCCAGCATAATTCCAAACCCACCAGATATTTTCTGATCTATCCACTTTATTGGCCAGGGCTTGATAATATCGAAGATTCTGAACAACACAAATCCCAATATTAGATTTTGCCAACTAAAAGCGACAAACCACATAGTAATTAAAAATCCGGCAATCTCATCCCAGACTATCCCGCCAAAATCATGTTCGCCTAATTTGTCTGCCGCAATTCCACAAATCCAGACCCCCACAACCGAACATAACAGAGTTACAACACTATATATCCAGAGGTTGGTCTGAATTAATACTAAATAAATAGGTACTGCTGCTAAAGTCCCAAAGGTTCCCGGCGCCTTCTTTGCCAGCCCCGAGCCAAATCCAAAAGCCAGGCATAGAACCGGGTCTAATAATATTTGCCGTGCGCTAAGTTGATTCTTTCCTACTTTATTCAAAAACATTACTATCACTCGCCATTAAACCTGCCATAACTTTGTAAACTCCTAGAAACATCAATTGAACGCTAGTTTTCCGCACTGGATATTGAAAAATAATTTCTTTCACAGGAACGAGCGCGAAATACAGTAAACACCTAAATTTGGAAGCGGGGTCTTTAGCCTGCATTTGATAAGTAGCCTAAAGGACTGCGCCCCATTGTACCTGCTATCATTCGTGAACATTCCTAAGCTAGATTCAATAATAATTTTGAATGTTTATATTTTTTACCTCTCTAAGACCATTCTCTTCGAGCTATTTTTGTCTTTCAGGCCCAGCTTTTCCACAAAATCAATGCCCAACTGGTGCTCCTAAGTTAAAGTGCTCAAAACCGGCTTTATTAAATTGAGAAGTTTTTCCTAAGCGCATTATACGCAAACCTTGTTGTTCTTCAATAGCGCCTATGCAGGTGCAGGCAATATTAAGCTTGCTGGCATTATCTGCATTAATGGTAAAACATAATTCATAATCATCACCTGCAACCAAGGGCATCTGCCAATCCCCCGTTTGCTGTATATAATGAATTACTGCGTCAGGTAATGGTATTTTCTCATAGTCCAGTGTAGCGCCAACACCACTTTTACTTAGAATATGCCCCAGATCAGCAGCCAGCCCATCGGAAATATCAATACAGGCATGCGCTAAAGAGCGTATAGCGAGGCCTTCTTTAATACGCGGCTCGGGGCAATGAAAGCGCTGCAAAGCCTGTTGCATATCTTGCCCTGCATACCCTTGTTTAATTTTTAAGCCCAAACCTGCATTACCAATACTTCCGGTCACATAAATCAGATCACCTGCTTTTGCGGCTGATCGTTTCAGGGCTTGATTCACCGGCACCAGACCCATTGCCTGAATGCTTAAAGTTAAAGGCCCTGATGTTGTGTCACCGCCAATCAAATCCAGCTGATATTTATCAGCCAAGGTGAATAAGCCATCTGCAAAGGCTTGCAGCCAGCCCGAGTCGACTCTTGGCATAGTCAACGCCAAAGTAATCGCCATAGGCTCAGCTCCCATACTAGCCAAATCACTTAGATTAACAGCTAGTAATTTATACCCTAACTGCTGTGGCGATACGTCAGGGAAAAAATGTATATTTTCCACCATGGTATCGGTAGTAATCGCTAGCTGATAACCTTCAGGTACCGAAAGCAACGCGCAATCATCGCCAACTGATAACCTTGTGCATTTATGTTGTGCCGGTCGAGTAAAGAACTGTTTGATTAAATCAAATTCTGCAAGTGCCATAGACTATAACTACTGTGCGTTTTGCAATTTGTGTAACTCTTTATTATGTTCATCCAATTTTCTTTGCATATCTGATAGTTTTGGATTTACATAATCAAAAGTGCTGGGCACGTTAACATGAGGGGCATTTTTCACCGCCTGTTTATCCAGCTCATCATCTACTTGTGCCCCAGCATCAGAGAGTGCACTTGAGTCTGTTACTTGCTTTGGCTTTTCTTCACTGACAGATAACTGCTCTTCAGGCATCGTGTCTTCTTTCTCCTGCCTATACTTACGTAATTTATCTTCATCGATATATTTATCATTCACTAAATATTGCACCTTTGAATGCTTAGGACAGGCGGCTGTTTGATAATAAACCTTACCATTTAACTCGCATCGAGTAATCGCTGCTACAGAACCCATAAAGACTGAAAGCATCAATATTAAAATAACTCGCATATAAGCTCCTTAAGAGTTTAGGGACGAGCATGAAATAAGGCACCTGAAAACAACTAATTCGGAAACCGAATTGTTCAAGTTATTTCATGCACATTCCTTAGTATTTTGTATGGTAAATTATACCGCGTATCATCACTGTTTTGCTTATGGATTTATAAATTTATAGACGGCCACGCCAATGATGATTAAAACCACCACTGCCCAGCCAATAACATCCATATATTGGCGCAACTTCGCCTCAAAGCGCTCGCCCCCCCAGGCTAGTAAGCCAGCCACCAGAAAAAAACGCATTCCACGACCCACAAAAGAAGCAAAAACAAAAGGCACAAACGTCATTGATAATGCCCCTGCTGCAATAGTAAAAACTTTGTACGGAATGGGTGAAAAACCTGCGACAAAAATAGCCCAAAAACCCCAATCTTTAAACCACTGCTCTGCTAATTGATACTTAGGCCAATAATGTGTACCTTCCAGCCAGGGCTGAATCAGATCAAAGGCAAAAAAACCAATCGCATAACCTAACATCCCGCCTAACACAGAAGCAATGGTAGTAATCGACGCTAGGCGCAGCGCTCTAGACTGTTGTGCCAGGACCATTGGAGCCAACATAACATCGGGCGGCACGGGAAAAAAAGAAGACTCGGCAAAGCTTAAAATCGCCAGGTACTTTGTAGCATGGCGGTGCCTAGACCATCGAATGGCTTGATCGTAGAGTTTTTTGAACATGAATTAAATATTTACAAAGCATTGAACGAAAAAAAGAGGCGTAAGTATCTCATGTTTTATCACAATCTATTAAAAAAGTAGCCGGGTCAAAAACCATCCTCAAAATCTGTTTATAAAAGCAATTGGATGCTTAATTCGGATATTTTCTGTTTATAACTTACTTTCAAAATCAATTTAGTGACTGAGAAAAAATCATTTATAGAAAATGGAGCAAAGTATGAGCCGAAAAGGTAATTGTTGGGATAACAGCCCGACAGAACGATTTTTTCGCAGTCTTAAGAGCGAGCAACTGAATTACGAAAATTTCAGAACAAAAGAAGCCGCAAAGTTAAGTGTTATTGATTACTTGGCTTTTTATAACGGTAAGCGGACACACTCTAAATTGGGTTATAAATCACCCTTAGAGTTTGAGTGTGAGTTTCATAAGCAACAGGTCTAAGAAAGTGCCCTGTTTTACTTGACCATTACATACTATCTGCACTTTTTAATAAATTGGTCTGGACATTGGTGAACACTCTAGTTTAGGAGGGTAAGTGTACAGGCACACAGTGACAGGAAATTATTATGGTTTGAAGCATTTCTCCTGCCGATATAGTCGAGCCAATTTCTCAGGGGATACGCCAAAAAAATAGAGTAGTCGTAAACGCCACATTAAAATAATGGTTCGCCATACGCCGAATGTTGCCCAGCGGCGGGCAGAACTTTTTACCTTGGATTTAATACAATAGGGCGGACTAATGTATTTAAGGCGTTTACTCAGTTCTATATCTTCCATTAAGGCAATTTCGGGAAAACCGCCTACGCTCTCAAATACCTTACTAGTCATAAATATAGCTTGATCTCCGGTTGCAATACCGCTGAGTCGTGAGCGCCAATTCATCATTTGCGCGACTATTTTTAATAGTGGTGATTCCCCTGTTAGATGAATATTAAAGCGCCCCCATTGGGCACCTCTATCTATGCCCTGCTGAATGCTTTGTAATGCTTGTGCCGGCAAATAGGTATCAGCATGCAGAAAAATCAATATTTCAGCTGATACTTGTTTGGCTCCCGCATTCATTTGTAGCGCTCGACCTCTAGCCGAAATAATAAATTGATCTACCAAGCCTATAGAAATTTTGTGCGTGTCATCTGTACTACCTCCATCAGCAATGATTATTTCGCAATGCTTTCTTAGCGGCTGCAATGCTAATAAAAAATCGCTTAAATCTGTAGCCTCGTTTAAAGTTGGGATAATGATACTAAATTTTCTCACAAATACTCTCCCCAGGTAACGTGCAAAAAATCCAGAACATCCTGTAACTTATTTACTAACTTAATCATTGTTTTGCTCCCTGAGTTAGATAAAAAGGGCCAGATAAAAAATTATTTTTAAGTCGCATTGCTAGTGTAAAACTTACATAATAATCAAATTCAGCTGCTAATGCCGTATTTTGTTTTACAAGCAAGAATGTTTTATTGGGTGAAGCAGACTAAATAACAACGCAATAAGGGGATCAGAAAGACATGAACTTAAAATCTAAAGAAATTATCTGTGGTGCAATTCTATTCGCTTTATTTTATGCGGCCAACTCATCTACTGCCGCTAGTAAAAAAGCTAATACTACTGCTGAACGCATTGTTGTTGCAAATGTGGGCTTTAAGACACCTGAGTCCATAGAATATTATCCTGCCGAGGATGTCTACCTAGTGAGCAATATAAATGGTGATGCCTTAACTGCCGATGGCAATGGTTTTATTTCCAAAATCAAACCAGATGGCAGCGTCGTTGAACTCAAATGGCTGAATGGAAAAAAGCAGAATGTGCTCTTAAATGCACCAAAAGGCCTTGCTATTCAAGGTAATATTTTATATGTAGCCGATATAGATCAGGTGCATATTTTCGAACTTCCCAGTGGTAAACAGAGAAAATCGGTCACCATCAAAAACAGCACTTTTCTCAATGGTATTACGCCAGGAATCGGTGATGTTGTTTATGTGACAGACAGTGGTTTAAAAGCAGGAAATAACGCTTATGCCTACTCGGGTACTGATGCTATTTACAAAGTCAGTGCTAACGGTAAATATAAGTTGATTGTCAAAGATAAAAATATGGGCCATCCAAATGGTATTATCGCAGATGGCAAAGAACTCACTGTAGTCACTTTCGTTTCCGGGGAATTATTTCGTATTGATGCAAAGGGTAAACGGCATGGATTACCCAAGCCCCCTAAAGGAGATCTGGATGGTCTGCTTAAATTGGATGATAGTCGACTTATCATGTCTAGCTGGGCTGGGTCTGCTCTGTATGTGCTAAACAAGGATAATACTTATAGTATTCTAGCCGACTCTCTTGATGCGCCCGCCGATCTGGGATTCGATCCTAAACGTCAGCGTGTATTAATTCCATTATTTAAGAAAAACCAGCTTGTTTTTCTACCACTGTAAGCTTTGTACTGATGATACGAATGCAAAAAAACCTGCCCAATATTGCTGTATTACTGGCAGCTTATAATGGTTCAAGCTATCTTGAGGATCAGCTAGAAAGTATCTTGCGCCAATCAGGTGTAGAGCTGAGCATTTATATCAGCATTGATTTATCTTCAGATGCCAGCTATCAATTATGTTGCGCTTTTGCTGAGCGACACCCTCAGGTAAGGATTTTAGATTACGGGCAAAAATTTGGCGGTGCAGCGGCTAATTTTTATCGTTTAATTAGAGAAGTTGATTTTTCAGCATTTGATTATGTTGCCCTTGCTGATCAAGATGATATTTGGCTGGATGATAAACTTTTCAGTGCCTGCGAAAAACTTAAGCAAGGTAATTATGCTGCCTATTCGGGTAATGTTCTCGCATTCTGGCCAGATGGCAGGGAAACAATCATTAATAAAGCCCTACCACAACGAAAATCTGATTATTTATTTGAGGCAGCCGGTCCTGGCTGTACTTATGTACTAAGTTCTGAACCGATGTTAGAGTTTAAAAAAATACTTATTTCGCATAGCCAACAGGTCCAGCAAGTCAGCTTACATGACTGGTTTATTTATGCATTCTTTAGAGCCAGGGGCTTAGCCTGGTTTATTGACCCCGAGTATAAATTACTCTATCGCCAGCACGCTAAGAATCAGGTGGGAATCCATAAAGGCTGGCAGGCGAGTGCCAAACGGTTACAGCTGTTACGCAATGGCTGGTGTAAACAACAGGTGGTTTGCGTCGCAGATTTAATTGACGAAGATCATCTTAATGTGCATTCAAGAATGGCTATCCTGAAAAATATACGTCATTTAAGACGGCGGTTTCGTGACAGATGCATACTTTTTTGTATTGCTTTAATAGGGCTCTATTAATCATGGAAAAAGTTTTGGTAACCGGAGCGACAGGATTTATTGGCAAGGCATTGGTACAGACTTTAGTTGCACAACAATTCAATGTTGTTGCAGGGGTACGCCAGATAGATGAGTCTCAATCAGACGCACAAATTGAGCTGGGTGATTTATGCGCTGCAACAGATTTCTCTGCTGTATTGCAAGATATTGATGTAGTCATCCATCTGGCGGCGCGTGCGCATATCATGCATAATAGAGCATCAGATCCGCTGGCAGCGTTTCGTAAAGTTAACACTGCCGGAACTTTAAATCTTGCAATACAGGCAGCAGAAGCTGGCGTAAAGCGATTTATCTTTATTAGCTCCATAAAGGTTAATGGTGAATTGACGACTAGCAACGCAGCATTTCAAGTAGAACTTATCGCACCTCCTTTAGATCCCTATGCCTTATCTAAATACGAAGCTGAGCAGGGTTTAATGTCCCTGACGCATAGTACCTCGATGCAAGTAGTTATTATTCGCCCGCCTTTAGTTTATGGCCCAGATGTAAAAGCAAATTTTGCAAAAATGATAAACTGGCTGGCCAAGGGAATTCCTTTACCATTCGGTGCTATACACAATAAGCGTTCATTGATTGCATTAGACAATTTACTGAGCTTTATTATGCTTTGTATCACTCACCCAAAAGCTACCAATGAGGTATTTCTGATTGCTGATGGGGAAGATGTATCGACAACACAACTGCTACAAAAAATTGCTCATGCATTGCATAAAAAGAGCGTATTAGTACCGGTTCCGGTTAGCTGGATGCGAATTGTTGCTGCATTATGCGGGAAGCAAGAGGTGGCAAATCGCTTATTTACTTCACTACAGGTCGATAGTTCAAAAGCGACGGCTTTATTGGGCTGGGAACCTGTGATTAGCATAGATAAGCAATTACAAAAAATGACCGATTCTTATTCCAGCTAGGCTGCGCTGCTTAAATAATCACAATCTTATTCAGATCAAACCCCGAGACTTCTTTATACCCTGCATAGCCCCGTGTATTGGATAGAATACGCGACTCTTCAATACGGAAATCACCTATACTATGCGTATGTCCATGAAACCATGCAGAGATATCATGGCCATAAAAAAGTGACTTCAAGTCATTACAGTATGCAAGCCTTTTAATTGCATTGGGCGAATCATTCCAGCTCCAGCTCGTAGGCGCATGGTGCGTGACCACCACGGTTTTTCCTTTAAAAGGCCTGGCTAGGGCTTTTGCCAACCATGCTTTGGAATGTTTATGGAATGCCGTGAATTGTTGCACATTAAATTCCCCGTCTGCAAAGCGAATTTTTCTAAAATCATTCAAGTTTCTGCTCAGGATTTCAGCCGCTTCCTCTCCTTCAACAAACAAGTCAGTCCATAGAGAGCAACCTAGAAAGCGAACACCCTTAAATTTAAAACTATTATTTTCCAGAAAATGAATATTGGTATTAGCACACTTTTCTTTTAGCATACGCAATGTGTCATGGTATTCATGATTATAAAATTCATGATTCCCGGCAACATAAATCACCGGTTTATTTAATCCAAGTAACCACTCTATGGCCTGATCATATACCCCTATATCGCCCGCTGCGATAACAATATCGGCATTATTATCAGGTAAAGCCAATGATCCAAATTCTAGATGTATATCTGAGAAATAGTTAATTTTCATAAGAATTATCCTGCATTATTCAATTTTGTATTATTTACAGGACCGCACACGGAAGTCAGTTGCTTAAATTATTTCGTGCACGTTCCTGCTCTTCCTTGCGCTAAACTTGCAAAAATATGGTTATCAATAACTGGTAAATAGCGCAAATATTAATATAATCCAGCAATTTTACCTACAATTATCAAGAAAAACCATGTGAACTAAACAGCAATCTGTTTTTTTAAGCAGGGTTCATATATACTTTATAAATACGCACGTAATATGTTGAGCATCTGGCGCAGAATTTTTATTCGTATTCAAGACGTAGAAATAGGAACATAGCTAGCTACGTAAATATTTATTCAACACAGAAGACGGATAAAAAGACAAGTCAGTTGCTTAAATTATTTCGTGCACGTTCCTTAGTGTAATTGTAATTACAAAAACAAACCATATACCATGTCAATTAGTCCCAGAAAAAACACTCATCAAGTCCTAGTCGGAAATGTTAAGGTTGGTGGTGCTGCGCCAATAGTTGTTCAATCCATGACCAATACCGATACTGCTAATATAGATGCAACAGTAAAACAGGTGATGGAACTTGCCAATGCGGGTTCTGAGCTGGTACGTATTACCGTAAATAATGAAGAGGCCGCAGAGGCAGTTCCAGAAATACGTAGACAGCTGGACGCTAACGGTTTTTCAGTTCCGCTGGTGGGTGACTTTCATTTTAACGGACATAAACTACTCGAGAAATACCCAGAATGTGCAAAAGCACTGGGTAAATATAGAATAAACCCTGGAAATGTTGGTAAAGGCGCCAAAAGAGACACCCAATTTCAGCAAATGATCGAATGTGCTGTCAAGTATGATAAACCTGTGCGTATCGGCGTTAATGGCGGCAGCTTGGATCAATCAGTACTAACACGACTGCTGGATGAAAATAGACAAAAAGCTGTGCCTGAAGAACTCCCTGCTGTTACTCGTGAAGCGATTATTATTTCCGCCCTGGAAAGTGCCGCTGCTGCAGAATCGTACGGTTTATCTAAAAATAAAATTATCCTTTCTTGTAAAATCAGTAATGTTCAAGAACTCATCAGTATCTATCAAGATCTTTCCAACCGCTGTGAATATGCATTACATTTGGGATTAACTGAAGCAGGGATAGGCTCAAAAGGCATCGTCGCCTCATCAGCAGCGTTGTCCGTTTTAATGCAAAAAGGCATAGGCGATACTATTCGCATTTCCTTAACGCCAGAGCCGGGCGCAGCACGGACCAAAGAAGTCATCGTTGGTCAGGAAATCCTGCAAACCATGGGCTTTCGTTCATTTACGCCGATGGTTATTGCCTGTCCAGGCTGTGGTCGTACCACCAGTGATTATTTCCAGAAATTAGCCATGGATATTCAAAACTATTTACGCGAACAAATGCCAACCTGGCGTGATCAATATAAAGGGGTTGAAGAAATGGAAGTCGCTGTTATGGGCTGTGTGGTTAATGGTCCTGGTGAAAGCAAAAATGCTAATATTGGTATTAGTCTACCGGGCACCGGTGAAACCCCTGTTGCACCTGTTTATGAAGATGGCGAAAAAACCGTCACCTTAAAAGGCGATAGAATCGCTGAAGAATTCCAGGCCATTGTAGAAAAATATATAGAACGTACCTATAGCGCATAAACCTAAAACCCAAACCATGCGTTGTTAAATACTTTCTAAATTAACAACGCATTTAAACGTTTTTTTTACAGCCCGAAAAAAGTACACCCCATCGCTCAAATATATTATTGACTAAACGGTTCTAAGCTAATGAGTACAACTGAAAAATCTGTCAGCTCTTCAATGCACCAACTGGAACAACAACTTGCGGATAAAAATCCAGCATTATTACAGGCATTTAGGCTTTATCATGAACTGGATCAGGTTGCATATGATCTTGGGCTTATCGGAATAGATGACTCTTTAGCGAATAAAACCTCATGGTCGCCCATTATTACTGTTATTGGTGATCCATTCTCCGGGCGCAATGAATTTATCAATCGTTACCTTGATACAGCCATACCAGCGATAGATGCGTTTGCTAACCATGCACAATTTACGCTTCTAATTCACCGTCCCGACGATACTCCGATGTCTTTACCAGGCACAGCCGTTGATGGTGACCCTCGGTTTCCTTTTTACCATATCAGTGATCGTCTGGAGCAAATAGAAAAAGGCGAAAGCCGGCATATCAATTCCTATCTGGAACTTACGACTAATAATAGCAGTAAGTTAAAAGACAAAACCATAGTGCTAGCGCCTGGGTTTTCGCCCAATGTTAAAGATAAAGGCGTCGCCCTCCTACGAGAGCATGCCGCCACCCTTTCTGATCTTGTGTTTGTGTTCTTAGATGCCAGCAAACCCAATCTTGAAGATTTCCGCACGACACTTGCGCCTTTTCTGGAAATGACCAGCCAAAGCCATAATCCTGGGAAGTTTATCTATGTCATAAACCAGACACAGGACTCAGTTAACCCAGTAGATCTTAATTCCTGGAAACAACAATTAACCAACCTGGGACTACAATCAGGTCAGTTTTTTATTTTAAAACAGAGCACTACAACCAACAATCAACGAGCTATCGAACAAAAGCTGGCAAATATTGATGTAGAAAGTGCCTATCGTATCTTGCATACATTAGAGCAGCATATTAATGAGTTCGACTCGGTAATCATCCATGAAGTAAAAAAAGCAATCTTACTATGGAAAGACCGCTCGCATTTTACTGTCATAGTAGTACTCAGTTTTATCGCTATGACATTGGTCGCAGGTGAAATTCAATTTGGACTGGTCGCTGTCCTACTGGACCCTTTTGTGGCATCAGTTTTTTTATTTTTGTTAATTGTGACCATGATTCCATTGCATATTTATAGTAGTAAAATCCATGCTAAATTTATCAGTAAAAAGCTAGAAGAACGTCAAGTTGAATTAGGTTTAATGGAAAATATGTCTGCTTTATTTCAAAGGAGCTTAACTTTCTGGCACATTCTTCTCCCTTATGAGCAACCTGTTGGCTGGAATAAAGATGTTCAGGAAACATTAGATATGATAAAAACCCGTGCCAAAGGTCTGGTGCGATCACTTAATAATACTTTTAATTCCAGCGTTTCGGCTAACAACAAAGAAGAAACTTTTTTAAATCTGTAAGGGACTTTATAATTAAAAAGCATGAGATTGACATTATGTACAGCAAAATAATTAGTAAGTCTCTATTAGGCATGTTATTTGTATTGTCACTAGTGAATGGACTGGCATTAGCTTCTGCTTTGCCAAAATCACCCCGATCATCTCACCCTGAGGGTGTGCCACTCATTATGTTTTCCACAGATGTAGCTAATGGCCTTATTAGTACGCATGGAGCGCAAGGTTCTAGCCCTGTTTCATTTTCGGCAACGGCTACTTATCAGCGCGATACTGCAGTTGCACCACAAGACGTTGATGATGGCTTTACGCTGGCGATGGCTCTTAATCTTGATGCTCAGGGACTGGTCGAAGTAGATTCCATCATTCCTACTTATGGCAATGCACCGCTACCTGAAGAGATGGCCGTTGCCTTATTTCTAACCCGGATTATGAAACAGCGCCCTGATATTCCAGTTATTCCCGGTGCAATGGCGCAGGCAAGCCAGACCTTACATGGCACATCTCAATGGTTTTCAGGTGCAAACGTGCAGATTGAAGGGGCCAATGGCTCTTTTGCAATTTCTTGCCGAAATTCGGGTGTGGAAATGATGTATCGTCGCTTAATTAATAGCCACAAACCGATAACAATTTTAGCCATCGGCCCATTAACTGATGTTGCATGTCTGTTGACTACCTCTCCAGAAATTAAAGACAAGATCGCTGAAATTATCATATTAGCTTCCCGCCTTGAAGGCAAATCAGTCAGTGTTAATGGTAAAATTGTTAATGATTTCAACTTTCGCATGGATCCTATCGCAGGTGCTCTATTATTGGGTTCTGAAGCTGCAAGAAAAATCCCCATTCGCCTGATAACATTCAGTTTATCAGGGCAGACTTCCCAGTCAGGTGATTTGATTGAATTTAATTCAAGCACATTAAAAGGTCCTACACCCGCAACACCTGAGTCACAATTTAGTCTAAATTTACTCCTGCAATCTTCGGTTCCGCGCATGCAATTCTGGGAGAGTATTTTTGGCACACCGCAAGGGCCGTTTGATCAATACACTCTCACTGCAGCGGTATGGCCGGAGCTGTTTAACTGCCAACCAGCGCTAGCTTATATTCAGCAGTGCCCTACTCCCGCTTGGAGCCCTCTATACCCGACTGACTCGGAAGGAAATCCCACACAAAAACCCTATAACGCGCCAGATAATCGCTGCATGGATCACGGCACTGAAAATGGCGCAAGTCTTTCTGAAATACCCGCTGAATTAGTTGTCAGCTTAAACCTGAACAATCCGGGACCTTTAATTCGAGGAATTACAGGTATTGATGGCAATATTCCAAATTTAAATCAGCGCGCACTTCCTGTCACTGCCTGCACCGACTTTGCAAGTCCTGCCGCAAGACAGTTGTTTCAGGAATTACTGTATAAATATACCTGGTAGAAAAACTTACAGCACAGCATAATTATTTGCTGAATTCAGATTTCAAAATATTGATCATATAGAATCGGATAACTCTGGCGCGCAGGCTTAAGTCTGCTCCCCTAAATCATGGGTCGTAAAAATTCATATCAACTGATGCTGTATCTGGCGCGTCGCTTAAATCTGTAGCTTATTTTGCAAATCTAGCGCGTATTGTTGCAAGTTTTTAAGTAATTGCTGATCCACTCCCTCTTGTTGCTTTAATTGATCGATTTGTTGCTGATAATTATTAAAATCAAGAAAACCATCTTTGTTGCTATCGCTCAAGCGAGTTATACAAAATTTCTTCCAGTGCTTATTCTCTTGATTGTTTAAAGTTTCGGGGTAATTTCTTGCGCGATATCTAAACAGCATTTCAGCTAATCTCGAATCCCCCCCCTTAAATGTGAAATCAGCAAGTTGTTCAGGTTGTAATGCACGAATCTGATTCATATTTTGCTTATCCTGTGCAGAAAAAAATCCACCGCTATAAATCATTAGATCCGGTTCTGGCTCTGACTCAGCAGGATAACTATGCTCACCAAATACTTTATTCAGCCTGGCTTGTAAACCATCTGACTGCTGAATTAAATCCTTATGCCTATGACATAGCTCTATATCAATATGTAGACGCTCTGCATCAATGGCACGTAGTACTTTTTGCGGTGCCACAATAGGACATTTATTGATATGAATTGTCTTTAAAGGAATGCGTTCTATACCCTCTGGCAAATCTGCCTTAGGAGTAAAAATCCGATACTGAATTTCTTCTGCGGACAAATTAAGCATCGTTTCTGGATCCACTGATAAATCATAAACGATGACTCCATTACTATTTGTCGGGTGCTGACAGATAGGTAAAACCAGAGATAAATACTGCTTATCAGCCCCATACATTCCAGAAACATGCACAACCGGAGTATAGGTTCCTAGTTGTAATAATTGTGTAATCGGGTGTTTACCTTTGTTTTGCAGAAAAAACTGAAATAGTTTAGGTTGTGCCTGTTTAATTAATTTCGCTAATGCAATTGTAGCGTAGACATCAGACAGCGCATCATGAGCAGATGCATGTTCGATTCCATTTTCAGCAGTCAGTTTTTCCAGGCGAAAACTAATTTTACCTTCAGCATCGACGGGCCATTTAATGCCTTCAGGGCGAAGTGCATGGACGGTACGGATCAAATCAATTAAGTCCCAGCGAGAATTACCGTTCTGCCATTCTCTAGCATAAGGGTCGTAAAAATTACGATATAACAGGTTGCGCGTTACTTCATCATCAAAGCGTAAATTGTTATAACCTAAGGTACAGGTATTCTGCAGAGCCATTTCCTTATGAATCCGGGCAATAAATTCTGCTTCACAAATTCCTTTTTCTTTTGCCAGTTGGGGCGTAATGCCAGTAACAAGACAGGCTTCTGGCTGAGGTAATGAATCATCAGCAGACTGACAATAAATAACTAGAGGCTCACCGAGAATATTAAAATCAAAATCAGTCCTGACTCCTGCAAATTGAACAGCTCTATCACGCTGAGGATCGACACCAAAGGTTTCATAATCATGCCAGTAGAAGCTATTTTCAGTCATAGGCTTAGTTTAACTACCTGTAAGAGTTACATAAAACTCTATTATGTAACAGATATTTGCAGCATAGAAGAAAAAAATCTGCTTTAGCGGCGCTAGTTAATTTTTTATGATGGCGCGGTACTTCTGAGTAGGTTTAGTGTTTTCCACTTAATACCCTTCTCCGAGTATATGCAGGAAATCTTTAATACTTTCAATATCATTACGTTATGCTGCCTGCTCAGTGCCGCCACGTGAAAGTTGTTATATCGTTTTAAAGTAAGGATTTACCACAGCCCTTAAATAATTTATCGTCTAACCTGACTGTCACATTAAAATAAAATAATTCACCACTCACAGAATCCTGACAAGGGGTACCGGTGATAATGACCAATAAAGCATGCTCTTTATTATTAACTTTAAACACAGTTTGAACTGCCGCTGAATCTATTTCTGGCTCAGGGCTGTCGAACATATAGCGACTGATTTTGTGGTTATAATCGGCAAAGATAATATTTTCGCCCTTAACTATTTCCAAAATCCAGCTAGGCTGATTACCCAGCGCTCTGAAATCCACACCATTAAATTTTGCGTGTACCCAGACTGCTTTTGCAGGATTGTTATAACAGTTTTCATGCATAACCGAATCAATCTCAAGCCGGGCTATATCATCTTTTACCCATAAAGTGGTTTCTCCGGTATTAAATTTTGCTCCGGGGATTGAGAAAGCATGAGCTAATGTTATGTTTTTTACAGGAAGAAATAATTGGGCTTGATTATCTCCTATGTTAATCGTAAAAGTATATTCATCAGAGCATTCATAAACATAGGTTTGCGCCGGTCCCACACCTACCTGCCCTATATGCAGGTAGTTGATAGATTCCTTGAAATCCGCGCATGAGGCTAAAAAGAGTGATAAAAACCAGACAACAGGAAGGTAAAATTTAACAGACTTCACAGCTGATCCTCTATAGATAAGAAAAATACTGGGTTTGGTCTAAGTTTATAGAATAACTTACGTATCAGCAGCTACGCAGGTCATTTCACTAAAAATTAGGCATCTGGAAGAATAGCGTTCGCAAGATAAAATAATTCCTATTCATCCTAATCCCTACATTTTTCGGCGCGCATAAAACAGTGAAACAGTCACTAGAATAATCAATGTCATCAAGGAAATTTCCAGTACCAGAAAGCTGGCAATTTTAAAATAAGCAAAGTCAGGATGCACAAAGCGGACTAACCAGCCTGCAGCCTCGTCTGCTATCGCAGAGATGTAAACCATAGAACTGACCCATACTTTAATGGGTACAGATAAATTGGTCATGATCATTAAATGAGTCAGCGTTAATACCAAAAGCCCCATAGAGAAAACATGGAAATGTGAGACTTCTAACATGCTTTGATAGCTTTTAGGCTGAGTAAAGTCTTGCTCAGAACCTAGATAATAGCTGATGACCGATCCCGGCGTAAGATCCATTTTATGAAAGTACATTAAGCCATTGCTAATCCAGAGCAGCAGAATATAACCTAAAAACATTAATATCAATGAATTTAATAATAGTTGGCGATTTTGCTCGCCGGTGACAAAAAAGCGCATTATAGTTTCCCAGCCATGCTGACCTGATACACAGCCAGCACTTTGCGCACACTGTCTATTGCAGCTCGACTACTCAATGTGGCACCGGAAATACCTTGTACTTTTGCTCTAAAGCTAATCTCGTCCAAAGGTAGTTGATACATTTGTGCATACCAGCGCTTTGTAGGCTCATATTCAGGTGGCTCATGAAATGCTAGGGTTTGCACCTGGGTTAACTGGCCTTGTGCATCTAGAACAATCAATACAGTTTCAGGTTTGGTACGTACCTTATGCGATTCTATCGCAGCATAGCCCAATTTTTCACCTGCTTTTTTCCCCACATAAAAGGTAAATAATGCAGAATCCAGTTTAACGCGTGCCAGTTGCTGAATTTTCTCAACTTCGTCATCTTTAAGAAATAAAGACAAGTTGTTAACTTCTGCACCCTCACCAAAAGCAAGTTCCATGGCCTCTTGTTTACTGTAATAAATTTTGGCATAGGCTGAAGTTGTCATGAAACATGACAGAAGAATCCAAAGACCTAGGTGGCGAAAGGGTACACGTATCATAAAAACTCTGCAAACCTTGAGCATTATGCCCATTAAAAATCATGTGGATATGTAGAGCGGGCTTTAATCCGCTATGCTCTATAAAACTAAAGTCTGCCCTACGCCATGTATAGATAGCTTGTATAGAAACTATTTAGTTAGCTATCTAAGACACCTGGAAACAAAAATCCTGCTCAAATATTAGACGGTTATTAATTTCCAAGTGCTCAACTATACATGGGAGAAAGAAAATGTTTCTAGAAAATAAAGCCGAAACCAATATTAACTTCATCAGGTACAGTACCTTCTTTAGCATTTCTATTACGGTAATCTAATTTAATGACCACTTCGGGTATCGGCTTATAGTTGAAACCTACCTGAAATATATCCTGATCATAGAATAAATCATCCGAATACCCAGTGGGTGCAGTGGCAATCGTATCATATTTCTCATAGCGAAAAAAAGGCGCCAGATATTGAGAAGTATTTGTTAGGAAAAGTGGTAATATATCATAAGCGACTTCAGCATAGACACCATAGTTTGAGCTACCAATCGTTTCGCCTTTTAAAGCACTTAAAGTTGCTGCATCTGCGATATGCCCCCAGGACCCTAGAACCCGCGTCTCAAAACCATAATACTTCCATTCCATATGCGCTTCATACAACTGGGTGAAAACATTGGCATCTACCTGGTCCTGTCCCGAGTTACCCAGGTAACTTGAGGCACCAAATATTAATCCAGGAACCGCCATTGGCGCGTAATCCAGACGTCCTACGAAAGCCCAATCTTCTGCGAAGGCTTTGGAACCTTTCTGTCTTCCGCCACGTATACCCGCGGAACTAAATCCTTCCGCATTTAAACCCGTCATAGCATACATTGTGTAATCAAGCTCAGGCGTAACTTGTCCAAACAAACCACCACCGATATTACGCCAGGTACTTGGGATAATACGTCGCTCGACTTCCGGGCGATTATTACCAAAGTAAAAAGGAGGTTCATGCACCAGGTTGATAAATCCCATCGGTGTCAGCATTAAACCTGTACGAACATTTAACATAGGATCAATTAAAAAATCCAGGGTCATCATTTCTAAAGACACCGAACCGTTCTTGGAAGTTGAAGAGTGCTCAAATTCAAGCTCACTATTCAAAATAATTGAGTCATTGAACTTATAACCGAAATAAAGCACGAAACGCTCAAGATCGGCATTATCATTTTTGGATCCTTTATCAGCCACTAATGCCTGATAATTCACCTCACCATAACCCCCAATCGACAAGCCCTGATCAACCTGATAAACCTTTGATGCGGCTGGCCCCATGCCATAGCTACTTTTTAATTGTTTCTTTTCAGGCAAAACCAGGGCAGTACGCATAGATTCAACAGCCTCGGTCAAGACATTTGTCTTGTGCTGTAACTCAGCAACCTCGGCATCAGTTTTCTGTTGTGATTCCGCTATTTCAGTTTCTGTTTGCGGCTCTGCCTTACCCTCCTCTTTTGCTTTAGATGGAGGAACTGCTTGTGACTCTTCCAGCATCTTCTGCATCGCATCGAGTTGCTTTTGCTGCGCTTCGATAATTTTCCACATTTCGTCCATCGTCTGGGGTCTATCTGCTGCAATGGCAAAGTTGCTAAGCAACAATAAAATTGCAGCCAAGCCGAATGATTGTTTAATAATGTTCATTGCCTAATTCTATAAATACACAAAAGTGTGCTAAGTATATCTATAGATAAAGGTAAATGCAAATCATTCTCAATTGCGCTTGTATTTTTCTATGCTTCCTAAACTCCTCTTTGCTATCTTCTATTTCCCAAGTATGAAATCAATGTGAGGACATGCCTATGAATTGCAAAAGCTTGTCTTCAGATTAGAAACGAACACAACATAACGTAAACAACTAAATTCGGAAGCGAGGTCTTTAGCCCCGCATGTTAAAAAGGGCGCTGAAGAGCCCGCCTCCAAGTTTCTCAAGTTATTTCATGCACATTCTAATAAACTAAACCGGGCCTCGGGTAGAGTCGTGTTTTATTAAGAACTGGGTAATTCGGAGGCACGAACGCTATTAATATGAATAGAGAATTAACGCAATACAGGCACACTAGATTTCACATCCTGATTTTGCGCTCTATGTCGCAACATATGATCCATTAATACAATAGCCATCATTGCTTCGGCAATCGGTGTAGCGCGGATTCCTACACAAGGATCATGCCGCCCTTTGGTTACCACCACAATTGCTTCACCTTGCTGGTTAATACTGCGTCCGGGCAGGTGTAAACTAGATGTAGGTTTTAAGGCGATACTGGCAACAATTTTCTGACCACTGGAAATACCCCCCAGAACCCCACCAGCATGATTACTTAAAAAACCCTCCGGTGTCATTTCGTCTCTAAACATTGTTCCTTTGGAATTCACGCAGGCAAAGCCATCGCCAATTTCGACTCCTTTTACGGCATTAATACTCATTAAGGCATGCGCCAGATCGGCATCCAGGCGATCAAAAATTGGCTCTCCGAGTCCCGGCGGGACATTTGTCGCCATCACATTGACTCTCGCGCCTATGGATTCGCCCTCTTTACGCAGAGCATCCATATAGGTTACTAATTCAGCTTCTTTGCTGCTATCTGGGCAAAAGAATTCACTGTTGTCCATCACAGACCAGTCGATTTTTTCAATTTTGATTGGACCAAGCTGCGCTAGATAACCGCGTATTTCTATACCATATTGCTGCTGCAAATATTTCTTGGCAATAGCGCCCGCTGCAACACGCATCGCTGTTTCTCTGGCAGAGGAGCGACCACCGCCTCGATAATCACGGAAACCATATTTATGATCATAAACATAATCGGCATGGCCGGGGCGATAGGTTTCAGCAATATTAGTATAGTCTTTTGAGCGTTGATCGGTATTTTTAATCAATAGGCCAATCGGTGTTCCGGTCGTCTTTCCCTCAAACATGCCTGATAGGATTTCAACTTGATCAGCTTCCCGGCGCTGGGTTGTATGTCTTGAAGTACCGGGCTTGCGCCTATCCAGGTCACCTTGCAAATCTGCCTCGCTGATTTCTAGCCCAGGCGGACAACCATCGACCGTTGCACCCAATGCAATTCCGTGACTTTCACCAAAAGTTGTCACTGTAAATAATTTTCCTATGCTGTTTCCTGACATACTTAGCCTAATGCCTCTTTAAATAATTCGTTAAATGCAAACACCTGTTCTGCGGTTAATAAAAACACACCATCGCCACCGTGCTCAAAATCTAGCCAATAAAATGGCGCATCCGGAAACTGCGTTTGTAAGGTTTGCGCACTGCTACCTACTTCTATAATCAGAACGCCTTGATCATTAATATGATCAGCAGCATCCACTAAAATTTTAATCACCAGATCCAGCCCGCTTTCTCCGCCGGTAAAACCCATTTCTGGCTCAGCGTGAAATTCGTCCGGTAGTTGCTCCCATTCGGCAATGGCAACATAGGGCGGATTAGACACAATTAAATCATATTTTTTTGCCGGCAATGCCTTAAACAAATCTGAATGATAAAGAGTTAGTTGCTCTTCTACTTCATGTTTAGCAACATTAATTTTTGCTACCTCTAATGCGTCTTCTGATAAATCCACCGCATCAACATGTGCGTCTGGAAAGGCATAGGCACAAGCAATCGCAATACACCCACTACCCGTACATAAATCTAGGATTTGCAAAACCTGATCAGCATCCACCCAGGGTGAAAATTGTTCGCGTATTAATTCCGCGATAGGAGACCTGGGAACGAGGACCCGCTCATCAACGTAGAAATCCAGCCCTGCAAAAACAGCTTCATGCATTAAATAAGCCGAGGGAATACGTGTATTGATACGCCGATTAATTAAATCAACTAGCTTATGCCTTTCATCTTCTGTTAAACGGGCACTAAAATAACTCTCGGATAAGTTATAAGGCAGATGTAAGGCATGCAAAACCAAAGCGGCGGCATCATCCAGAGGCGTTGCCGTGCCATGCCCATGAAATAATTTTGCTTCGCTAAAGCGACTTGCTGCCCAGCGTATATAATCTCTGACTGTTACCAGCGTCTGAATCGTTTCTAACGATGTTTGTTGCATAACAATGAATAATGTAAATAAAGTTGTGTATGTAATTTTAAACTAATTCTGTATTTTTCGGCATAACATTCATCAGGTTCTTTCAAGAAGAGCCAAAAAATCTGGATGCTCTCCTGCGACCTAGAAAAATTTCTGTAATAATGCATTCCAATACGCCCCAAAAAAATGATTGAAAATCAGCATCTTTTACATCATTGCATTACTGCAAAACTAATTTGAAACAAACTCTTTCTTGCTGCATTATGTTCTCTATGTAACACGTAATCCCTCTGCTCCTTAACCCCATTAATTATTAACGCATGATCAACACAAGCTATTGAAAACGAAGCTTTACAATATTGCTAATATTCATCCTACTCAGCTCTTCCGAGGCACTATTAATTTAGTCTCTCGTGCTTCAGTATACGTAGTTGAAATGATTTAATAAAACAGGTCACGTCAAAAGACAGATTTATAATGTCCGTTAGAGGTGAATATGAGTAAGCAAACAAAGCCAAAAAGACCTGCCTATAATCTTGAATTCAAACAAGGTGCAGCCAAATTAGTGATTGAGAAAGGATATACCCATCAAACAGCCGTAGACAGCTTAGGTGTATCCTTAAGTGAGATTGGGCATTGGGTTAGAGCAGAATTAGGACCCACAGTCGAAATAAAATTAACGCCTAGCTTCTCTAGTCAGACCGAATGAGTCCGGCTCCGTAAGAAGGTTGAGCAATTACCTATGGAGCGCGGAGTATTAAAAAAGGCAGCGGTCTTCTTTGCGAAAAAAGTCGAGTAAAGTATGTTTTTATTCGAGAGCAACAGAAGACCTAACCTGTTACGCTATTATGTCGAGTTATGAGAGTCAATACCCGTGCTTTTTATGCGTGGGATCGGCCACCTGGCATGACAGATAAAGCCAGGGAAAGAAAGGCGCTTGCTATCAAAGTAGGTTATATTTTTGAGGGCAACAGAAAAGTTTATGAGTCACGTCGCATCTCTAAAGAATTAAAAACCAGGTGTTAATGCGGAACGCTATAAAACCAGACAAGCAATGGCGCGGCTAGGCCTGGAAGCACTCCACCCTAAGAAATTCAAAGTGACAACAGAAGTGTTCATACTCATTTCATTTCACCAAATTTGCTGAATTGTGTAGTGAGGCAACAGAGCCTAATAAGGTCTGGACAACCGATATAAACAATGGGAAAGTTGCTCTACAAAGGGGGTATTAATGCTCATCCCGCATTTAGTGAAAGCACCTAAAGAGTGTATTGATTATGTTATCTTACATGAGCTATATCGTATTCCTAAACACCATCACAGTGAGAAGTTCTGGCGATTGTTCACTCAGGTTATGCCGCACTGGAAAGAAGTTAAGGTCAGGATTAATGGTATGGCTCAGTTGCATTTGAATGAGTGATAGTAAGAGAATCGGCACGTGAAGATTTAAAATACCCGAAAGTTTGATCTAGGATTAACAAGTAATATTATTATTCCAACTTCATAATTTTTAACGCCACAAACAGCTGGCGATATTTATCACCCAAAACACCATCCCGGCAAACCAGTAAGTTAAGGCGTTTATTATCAATCTCGGTATGCAGAACAATTATAAAGGATGTAAGCACACTCGACTTTAAAATCCGCATAGAAGAATAATGATCACCCTCGACCAATTCCCAGGAAAATTCGGCGGAATATTTAAGACTAAGTGTATAAAACCCGCGCCTATATCGTTGTAGATAAAGATACAAACTACTTACGGGTAACAATAATATCAGTACAATCAGCGCAAAAGTTAATGGGAGCATTAGGCAAGTAATAATTGCAATGCTATGCACAACGATTATAAAGCTTAATAAATAAGGTGACTGATTAACATCAATCCACAAAGGTGGTTCGGATTTTTTCGACAAGCTGTTTTAACCCTTCACTTTCCGGCACCCTATCCGCAAAAAAATAAGCAATCAAGAAGTTATCTTCCAGGGCTAATAACTCGCCAAATAAAGACTGCTCTGCCCTGCTCGAAGTAGCATAGTCTGTGTCTAAAAAAGCACATAGCACTGCATCAAGCTCCTTGGTACCACGCCGACACTGCCAGTGCAGCCGCTTAATATCCTGAATCAAGTCTTTAACCTTCTTCCCTGACCAATAACATTTTCTTAATTTCAGCAATCGCTTTGGCTGGATTCAAGCCTTTCGGACAAGTATCGGTGCAATTCATAATGGTATGACAACGATAGAGCTTAAACGGATCCTGCAGATCATCCAGTCGCTCACCAGTATGTTCATCACGACTATCACTTAACCAGCGATGTGCCTGTAATAAGACCGCTGGCCCCAAATATTTCTCACTGTTCCACCAATAACTCGGACAACTAGCCGAACAACAGGCGCACAACACACATTCATAGAGCCCATCTAACTGCTTTCTCTCTTCTACACTCTGCAAGCGTTCTCTATCAGCAGGCGGTGGCGTCTGAGTTGCTATCCACGGTTTGATAGACGCATATTGCGCATAGAAATGGGTCATATCGGCAACCAGGTCCTTAACGACATCCATATGTGGTAAAGGAAAAATTTTGATCGTGCCCTTATAATCAGTGATGGCTTTAATACAGACCAGGATATTTTTACCATTGACATTCATAGAGCAGGAACCACACACACCTTCACGGCAAGATCGTCTGAATGCCAGGCTACTATCAATTTCGTCCTTAATTTTGAGAATAATATCCAGTACCATTTCACCACATTGATCCAGGTCAATGTCATAACTGTCTATACGTGGATTCTCATCGGTTTCTGGATCCCAGCGATACACTTCTACACGTTTCACCCGTGTTGCACCGTTGGCAACGGCAAAATGTTTGCCTTGTTTTACTACTGAATTTTTGGGCAGCGTAAACTCAACCATTAGTAAACCCTCTTTTTCGGTGGGATAACCTCAACTTCATCGGTTAAAGTATATATATGCACTGGTCGATAATCAATTTTGACTTTATTATCCTCGATCCATAGCAAGGAATGCTTTAGCCAGTTTTCATCGTCCCGTTCCGGAAAATCATCGCGCGCATGCCCTCCTCGACTTTCCGTTCGGTTAGCTGCCGCGGCCATGGTAACCATGGACAAATCCAGCAGATTTTCCAGCTCCAGGGTTTCGACTAAATCAGTATTCCAGATTAAAGAATGATCCGTGGTTTGTACATCAGCAAAAGAAGCTCGTATCTCTGCAATTTTTTGCACTCCCTCAGCTAACACATCTGCCGACCTGAATACTGCCGCATGCTGTTGCATGGTTTTTTGCATATCCAAGCGTATCTCAGCAGTTTTCAGGCTGCCTTCTGCAAAACGTAATCGATCAAAGCGCTCCAAAGATTTATCATAAATCCCCTCAGCTAATGGTTTATGTGGGCTTCCCGGTTTGATTAATTCAGCGCAACGTATAGCAGCCGCACGTCCAAATACGACTAAATCCAGTAATGAATTTGAGCCTAGCCGATTAGCCCCATGTACCGATACGCAAGCCGTTTCACCAATGGCCATTAAACCAGGTATTACTGTATCAGGATTACCGTCTTTTAAGGTAACCACTTCAGCCTTGTAATTGGTTGGAATTCCGCCCATATTATAATGTACGGTCGGAATAACCGGTATGGGCTCTTTAGTGACATCAACACCGGCAAATAACCGCGCCGATTCTGATATCCCGGGCAATCTTTCATTAATTATTTCTGGATCCAGATGTTCAACATGCAAATAAGCATGGTCCTTATGCTCACCTATCCCCCTGCCTGCATTGACTTCCAGGGTGATCGCTCTACTAACGACATCGCGCGAGGCAAGATCTTTAGCATGCGGCGCATATTCTTCCATAAACCGTGCCCCTTCAGAGTTGGTTAAATAACCCCCCTCACCACGCACCCCTTCGGAAATTAGGCAACCCGCGCCATAAATTCCGGTCGGGTGAAATTGAATAAACTCCATATCCTGTAAAGGCAGCCCCGCACGTAACACCATGGCACTACCATCCCCCGTCACCGTATGTGCAGAAGTACAGGAAAAAAAGCAACGCCCGTAACCACCCGTCGCCAGAATGGTAGTATGCCCTTTAAAAACATGCAAAGAACCATCATCCAGACACCACGCCAAAACACCGCGACATACCCCCTCTTCCATGATTAAGTCGATCACGATATATTCTACAAAGAACTCTGCTTCATGCTTTAAAGACTGCTGATAAAGGGTATGTAAAATGGCATGGCCCGTCACATCAGCTGCGGCACAGGTTCTTTGCGCAGTACCTTCACCATAATGCGTAGTCATACCGCCAAAAGCCCGTTGATAGATCTTTCCATCCTGGTTGCGCGAGAATGGCACACCATAATGTTCCAGTTCCAGTACCGCTGGTATGGCTTCGCGGCACATATATTCGATGGCATCCTGGTCACCTAACCAGTCCGAGCCTTTAACCGTATCGTACATATGCCAACGCCAGTCATCCTCGCCATTATTACCCAATGCGGCACTAATTCCTCCTTGCGCCGCAACCGTATGGCTGCGCGTAGGAAAAACCTTACTGATACAGGCTGTCTTCAGACCCTTTTCCGCCATGCCAAAAGTCGCCCGTAATCCGGCACCACCTGCACCGACGACAATAACATCATATTCGTGTTCAATAATCTTGTATTTATCTTTCATCAGTCATTATCCTGCTAAAACCGCAATGCGTATGGTAAATACTAACGATGCGATAGCCATTGCTGTAAAAGTCAATTTAATCACCCAGACCATAACAATTTTTAGCCCGTCAGGATTAACGTAATCTTCAATAACCACCTGCAAACCTAGTGCAGAATGATAAAAACCCGTAAACGCCCAAGCAAGCAACAAAGTAAAATTAAGCGGGCTTATAAGCCACTCTCTAATCTCGGCATAAGAGGCATGAAGTAGCTGATCTATAAATAGTATTAACCAGAAAGATAAGGGGACTAAAGCAACTGCTGTCACTCTTTGCATCCACCAGTGTTTAGTACCCGTTTTTGCAGAACCCAGGCCACGCGCTTTGGCCAAAGGAGTTTGATATTCCATGTTAACTCCCTAACTGGACGAATAAGAAACTAATAAAAGTCAGTGCAAGCGAGACAAACAGCTCTAATAAAATATAATAATTCATTAAAGGTTTTTCATAGCCCTCACCAGCATCCCAGAATAAATGCCGAACTCCGTGGCACAGATGAAAAAATAAGGCATAGACCATCAACCATAATGCGATACCCATCAAGGGTTGTTGCAGTAAAGACTGCATAGCTTGAAAACTACTGGCTCCACCTTGAATAACTGCCAGACTGATCACAAACAGCATCAAACCCGCACTCAATAAAACCCCGGTCATTCTATGGGTAATGGATACCACTGCAGTCAAAGGCAATCGATAGACCTGCAAATGAGGTGAAAGCGGTCTTTTTCTCTGTTCCATAGTACAAACACTCGAATTAGAATTGAGTCCTAATAATACAGACTCAATAGTGATTATTCCAATTTGATTTTATCTCTGCTAAATAAATATGTATTTAGGCTGCTAAGGTCTCACTCCTCTTTATAGATACCTAAGAGCAGCCCTATTTCACCCTACTTGCTTAATTGCCCAGGCCACATCCGCAGCCTGCCGGTTTTCTTTAACATCATGTACACGGAACATTTGTACGCCTTGCTGCACACCTAATGCAGTCGTTGCGACCGTGGCACTGACAAGCTTATGGGGTTCGGTTACATCACACAAGCTACCCATAAACCGCTTTCGGCTAGTACCCAGTAGAACAGGGTAACCGGTGGCAACAAACTTATCTAAATTAGCCAGTAAATCAAGATTGTCCTGTTTACGCTTGCCAAACCCTATTCCCGGATCGATGGCAATCTGATGCTTTGCTATTCCGGCTGCCAAGGCCGCAGCGACCCGCTCTTGCAAGGCGGTTAAAACCTCACTAACGACATCCTGATAATAAGGTGCATCCTGCATAGTCTCCGGCTGACCTTTTATATGCATGAGGATAATGGGCACATCCCGCTCTGCCGCTAAAGATAATATTTCAGTATCATGCACACCTGCGGAAATATCATTGATTATCGTCGCGCCTGCACCCAAGGCTGTCCTGGCTACGGCACTTAGAGTTGTGTCTATGCTGATGGGTATACTATTCGATATCTCAGCGCGTATTGCTTTAATCACCGGGGTCACGCGGGCTATTTGTTCCTCTATAGATACCGATTCAGCACCTGGCCTCGTAGACTCGCCGCCTATGTCGATTATGTCCACGCCTTCGGCAACCATGCGGCGGACTTGTGCCAGTGCGCTGTCAATCCCGGTAAATTTTCCACCATCGGAAAAACTATCGGGTGTAACATTTAGTATGCCCATAATTATGGGGTGAGTTAACAGTTTAAACATTTGAGGTTGCTCCAAAACAGGCCCTTTCAATATAGGATACTTCTTTACAAATATAGCTAACTTTCAGCAAGAAATCTGCCAAGAAAATATGGCAACGTATATAATAGTAAAATTAACCCACGCTCTCCATCTTGATATACTTCGCGCGATTACAAATGCGGTTGTTTATCGAGCTATTTTTTGAGACCAAGCCCCTGAAACAGGTGCATAAAAGGCTACGCAACTGTTTATGCAATGCAGCTATCGCCAAATAATCAGCCGATAGGAGTCCGCTTCTGTGACTCCGGAGTATAATATTATTTTAAAAAACATATGACTTCACCGCGAATCGCATGGGCTGTTACTGGCTCGGGACATTATATTGGAGAGTGCATAGAGTATATGCTCACTTTAGATAATGTCGATTTATATCTGAGTCAGGCGGGCGAAGAAGTGTTAAAAATGTACCATATTGATATTAACGAGATACGCGATAAAGTACGCATTTTTCGTGATAAAGCCGCTTCTGCCCCACCCGTTGGGCTATTTTATAAAGGCTATTATCATACCTTGGTTCTAGCACCAACCACATCAAACACCATCGCTAAATGCGTACTAGGCATTGCTGACTCTCTGGTAACTAATCTTTATTCTCAGGCAGGCAAATGTCGCGTGCCTAACATTGTTTACCCTTGCGATATCGCTCCGGAAATGAAAACCACGGCTCCCGGTGGTGAAGTGATGGTTTACCCGCGCAAGATTGACCTGGAAGCCACTGATAAAATACGCACGTTTGAATATACCACCGTGGTAGAAAGTGTAGATGAACTTAAACTAGCCATGCAACAACGCTTAGATAGCTTATCATGAGTGAGCATATTCTTTTTTTAACAGGCAAGCTGGCGGAAAAGCAATTGCATCAGATTCTGGAAAAAATGCAGCCAGAATTTACTTATACGGTACACCAGATAGGCGTTAAAGTTGCGGCATTAATGACGGCTAATATGATTACCCGCCGCCTAAAAGATACCTTTAATGCCGACCGGATTATCCTGCCAGGACGTTGCCGTGGTGATATAGAAGCACTAGCTAACACCCTGTCCATTCCTGTTGAACGCGGACCTGATGAATTAAAAGATTTACCTCTTTATTTCGGCCAGCAGGCCTTACATATCGATTTAAGTCGCTATGATGTGAAAATTTTCGCAGAAATTGTCGATGCACCTAATCTATCTATCGAAGAAGTCGTAGCACGAGCTTACTATTATCAGGATAACGGTGCCAATATTATTGATATAGGCTGTTTGCCTGATACACCCTTTGAGCATATGGAAGCTATCATCCGGGCACTCAAGCAAGAAGGCTTTCAGGTCAGTATTGATTCTTTAGAGACTGACGATCTGTTACGTGGTGCAAAAGCGGGTGCAAATTATATGCTTAGCTTGCACGAAAGCACGCTATGGGTCGCTGATGAAGTCGATGCTATTCCGATTATAATCCCGGAAAAACATACGGACATTAGCAGCCTGGACAAAATGATCGCCATATTGCAGGCTAAGAACAAGGCATTTATTGTCGATCCGATTCTTGATCCATTACATTTTGGCTTTACCGAATCGATCGTGCGTTATCATAATGTACGGCAAAAACACCCGGATATAGAAATAATGATGGGAGTGGGTAATATAACCGAACTGACCCACGCAGATACGGGCGGTATGAATGCTCTCTTATTAGGTATATGTTCGGAACTGGATATTAAACATATACTCGCTACCGAAGTTAGCCAGCATGCCAACCGGGCGATTAAAGAGGCCGATGTGGCGCGGCGTATTATGTTCGCAGCCAAGGAAAATAATACCCTGCCCAAACACATCGACTCAAGCTTAATGGCATTGCATGAAACTTCACCGTTTCCGTATCAACTTGCTGAAATCAAAGAATTTTCCGAGCAAGTCAAAGACCCGAGTTTTCGCATTCAAATAAGTACCGAAGGCGTACATATCTATAATCGAGATGGACTACATAGCGCTATCGACCCTTTTGATCTATACTCAAAACTACAGGTCGAAGACGATGCAGGGCATGCTTTTTATCTAGGCGTTGAACTGGCACGCGCCGAAACCGCCTGGCAACTGGGCAAGCGCTTTAATCAGGATCAGGGGTTAGATTGGGGCTGTGCAGCAAAAACCAAAGAACAAACTATCGATTTACACACGTTTAAACCGGCGGGTACAACATTTAAAAAATCATGATCCAAGAAACCATCGTAACCACACAAAATAAAGCCGGAAAAACGCATATAGCCCCCATGGGCATCCATGTCGCGGGCGATGAATTTATTATTCTCCCCTTTCGGCCATCAGTAACTTTAGATAATATTCTTGAGACACAAACAGCCGTCATTAATTACACTGATGATGTGAGAGTTTTTGCCGGTTGCGTTACGGGAAGAAAGCAGTGGCCTTTAAAGAAAGCAAAAAAAATCGAGGGTAACTTTCTGGAAAATACACTCTCGCATTGTGAAGTCAAATTAACTCATCTCGATGATGACCCGATGCGTCCTAAATTATTCTGCCGTGCTGTACATCAAGTCAATCATTCAGCCTTTAAAGGTTTTAACCGTGCTCAATTTTCTATTCTGGAAGCTGCCATTTTATTAAGCCGTGTTGACCGTTTATCCCCGGCTAAAATAAATACCGAGCTGGAATATTTACATATTGGCTTCAATAAAACAGCGGGAGCTAAAGAGCGAGAAGCATGGGGCTGGGTTACCCAGGCAATCGAACAAAAACTAAGAGAGATGCAAAGACTATGAGTCGCATGCTGGCAAGTGTCAATAGCCTGGAAGAAGCGCTAATTGCATTACAGGTTAATGTCGACATTATTGACCTTAAACAACCTGCATCAGGTGCTTTGGGGGCTTTAAAAACCCAGCAGGTACAAACGATAGTCAATCAACTACAGCAGAGCAAGCCAGTGAGCGCGACAATTGGCGACCTGCCCATGCAGGCAGATGTAATTTATGATGCTGTTAAAAACATGGCTAATACTGGTGTGGATTATATAAAAATCGGCTTCTTTCCCGACCAAGACTGGCATAAAGTGATTGCAAAACTGGCGACTCTGACTGATGGAAAAATAAAATTAATCGCGGTGCTATTCGCCGACCAACATCCCGATTTAAATTACATAAGTCAGTTTGCCAAAGCGGGTTTCAACGGTATTATGCTGGACACCATGAATAAGATTGAGGGTTCACTTACTCAGGTCATGCCGCAGGAAAGGCTAGAGTATTTTGTCCAAACAGCCAGGCACTATGATTTGCTCTGTGGCCTTGCCGGGTCTTTACGCATCCCAGACATTCCACAACTACTATTGCTAGATGCCGATTATCTGGGTTTTAGAGGCGCATTATGCGACCAGTTGCAACGTACTTCCAAACTTGATCCAGCCGCCATATTAAAAGTGAAAACAGCTGTTGCAGCAGTATAATAAAGTGCCACAAGGCAGCCTGGAAGTGTGCTAATTGTTATTAGTATATTTTTACCATGAATAGCATGAAGGACTTAAAGGTTTATTATGATAATTTCTGAACTTTGCTTGTATAAACATCATGTGTTATTTAATCAATGTCTAGATCACTTTCCTTCACTATATTCAAGCCCTTCATGGTAAATCAGTCAGACACAAAATAAGCACCAATCGTAATGAGTATGATGTGACCACAACCACCCACAGGTAACTTTAAGAAAATGACCAAAAAAATTTCACTGACCAATAAAATCTTGATTGCTATGGGACTGGGGCTTGTTATAGGTAGCCTAATCAATATATTCGCACAAGAACAAGCGATTATTCAGGACTATTTCGTTGCTGGCATTTTTTATGTCATAGGAACTGCCTTTATTAATGCATTGAAAATGCTGGTCGTTCCGCTAGTTACTTTCTCGTTAATATGTGGTGTGTGTGGTATCGGTGATGTGGGCGTGCTTGGGCGCATAGGGGTTAAATCCTTTCTCTTATATATAATGACTACCGGTATCGCCATAACTCTGGCCTTAGTCGTCGCAATTACGATTGCACCGGGTAAAGACTTTACCCGTCAGCAACAAACTACAGAGTTTGTTGCTAAGCCTTCTCCGCCGCTTACTGACGTCTTTATCAATATAATTCCAAGCAACCCTATTGAAGCATTTGCAGAGGGTAATATGTTACAAATTATCTTCTTTGTCATCCTCTTTGCCATTGCCATGTTAATGACAGGTGATATAGGGCGGCAACTTGCTGATACTGCTGAGAAATTAAATGAAGTCATGATGCAAGTGGTAACTTTAGTGATGGACTTTGCACCTATCGGTGTTTTTTGCTTAATGGCCAAAACATTTTCCGAGCAGGGCTTTGCTTTAATTGTACCGATGATAGGATATTTTTCAGTGGTTATCCTCTGCTTATTACTCCATGCGATTGGCACATTTTCCTTACTTGTCAGCGTTTTTGCCAAACTTAACCCACTGACGTTTTTTAAAAAAATGCGCCCCGCGCATATTTTCGCCTTTAGTACAGCAAGCTCCAATGCCACTATTCCCATTACACTACAAGCTCTAGAAAAACGGATCGGTGTTAATAATACTACGGCTGCCTTTACCGTCCCATTTGGCGCTACCATAAATATGGACGGTACAGCGATTATGCAGGGCGTTGCCACTGTCTTTATCGCTAACGTCTATCAGATAGATCTGGGTGTGACTCAATATATTACTATAGTAGGCATGTCTATTTTAGCGTCTATCGGCACTGCGGGAGTGCCAGGGGTCGGCCTTATTATGCTCGCCATGGTATTTAATCAGGTTGGGCTGCCTGTAGAGGGTATCGGCTTAATATTAGGCGTAGACCGCTTACTGGACATGATGCGTACTGTTGTTAATATCACAGGCGATGCGACTGTCACCTGCATCGTTGCACGAGGTGAGGGTACCCTTGATGATGCCATTTTTAATAATCCTGAAGCAGGTACTATTCCTGAACTTCATTTACCGCATAAAATAGCATAAAAGCAGTGCAGGTTACTGAGTGCGGTCTATGCCTTTACTAAAACTTATATTTAATGTATTCCTAAATGGACAATATTTTTCCAGGCATCCGAAATATAAGCCCTAATTTTTCTACGCTTATTGCTACTTCAGTTCAAATTTAGCACTATCTCACCGACCGAAGGATAAAAAAATAATTAAGACAAATAAAAATCATACTTCTTTATTATCAGTAAGATAGATTTTATTTCTGTCTAATAAATTCCTCATTGAATAATTGTTTTGACACGACACAATTAAACATGATAAAAATAGACCGTCGATTTAGAGTATCTTGCTCCGACATACGCAAGGCAAATAGAAAATTGTATATGCCTGACCTGTGCAAAGCGCAGTATTTTTATAAAAATAATAACGAGGAAATTCGAATGGCTGAAGAAAAAGATAATTCAAAACTGTATATCGGTGGCATCATTTTAATAGCTATCATTGGTGTAATGCTTCTAAAACAAGATGAGATGAAGCATTTAAAAATGGGAGCTTCAACTGAGTCTAGTCAAGCGGCATATGATTCAGCTAATGCAAGAAGATTAGCTACTCAAAATATCTTTGTTGAGTGATACTTGTAAGTCAATCTGATCTAGATTGAAAGTATAAAAAAAGGGATAATTTATTATCCCTTTTTTTTGTCAACTACTTTTGTTTGCATAGCAAAGTCATTAGCTTAAATCCCATCTTCACTCCTAAATTACAAGCCCTACTTTATTAATCGGACTTTATCTGTCATTAAACTTAGTCTCCGCTATATCCTTAGCTAAAACCTGGCGAATCTTTAACAACGTAAATAATTGCTGCAAGCCCATCTGATTTATTTTTTCTTCAGACCCATAGCGTAATGTAAATAACTTATTTTGTCTACCCTGAGGATATGTTGCTTTTATTTCAGCTATGCTTTGCTTGATCTCTATTCTAGCCTGCTGTATCTCTCGTTCTTTATTCTTAGCTCCATAATATTTTTGCGCTACCTCCTCCTTGTCTACACGCCTATTTATCGATTCACGCATAGCCGCCAGGCGCTTACTCTTTCCAAGAGTAATCAGCGACGCTGTTCCCTGTACAACAGTTTTTTGGGTATTTTTCATAGTTTCAAACTTTAAAATCATTAGCTTGCCATTTTTTCAAGGCCTCTAAATATAATTCGCCTTCTACTGCACGCACTCTAGCACCCAGACTGGCGACTGTGTCCTCTGCTAAAACAGGCACAGTTTTTTGCACTAAGATCGGCCCTGCATCATATACTGCGTTAATGACTTGTACCGATGCTCCACTCTCGCGATCTCGATGCGCTAGTACCTCCGCATGAACAAAATCGCCATACATTTTATGACCGCCATGCTTAGGTAATAAGGAAGGGTGAATATTTAAAATTTTATTGTTAAATGCAGCTAGCGTCTCTTTGCCAATTTTTTTCATATAGCCAGATAGCACGACTATATCCGTACTTACCGCAAGTAAAGCCTGTTTAATCGCTGCATCCTCATTATCCGGATGAGTCTCACCGCTAATGTGTAGCCGCTCAATGTTATTTTCCAGGCACCATAAATTAATCGCTGTCGTCTTATTATTGGTAATTAAAATACCTATTTCAAAGCCCGCTAACCGACCTGTTTGAATTGCAGAAATAATATGCCTGGCAGAACTGCCACCATGCGAAGCTAAAAAGCTTATTTTCATTGGACACTCATTTTAATCATTAAATGACTTGTCAGGCTAGAGCGGACTTTAGTGCCCTAATTTTACTCTCCCTGCCAAACTAGCGGACTAAAGTCCGCCCTACTTAATTCTTCTAATACCGCCCATGCTGCTAGTTTATCCTGGTAATGCATTGCAGCGTATGTAGGACTAGTTGACGGTAATTTTGCATAGCTAATTGACCTATATTCAGCCAATAAATCCTGGTAAACATATTTTTTATACAAGCTTTCTGCCGTACCCCCATTAAAAAATACATATTTGATTTGGGGAAACGCAGTAAATAAAGCGATAAAGTCATTTGGCTCTATAGAGTGTTTCTCTATAGCAGAATCCAGACTGCCTTGTCTGGCACATGATTTTAACACATCCCAGACCGCAATACCCTGAGCTTCCAGCAGATGTTCACCTTGTTGATATGTTATTATTTTATCTTGATTAAACAAAGCCGCCATAATGCGCCAAAATGCATTACGAGGATGCGCATAGTATTGTTGCTTTTCTAACGAAACCACACTCGGCATACTGCCAAGAATTAAAATCTGCGCCTTATTATTCCCTAATAAATTAAAACCTGTAGCCTGTTTCATAAACCTGAAAAATCGGTTGAGTGTAGAATTATAGTGCAAGTTATTGGTTTCAAGGTGCTTTAAAAAAATATTAGCTTCACCCATAGGTTAAGCGGCTATTTTTTAACATATTTTAAATCAATAGCTTGGACTATAAACCATGAGCAACTAATTCTTCTAGGATAAAACACCCAGCCCCTCTAAATTGGCACGATAACATATTAATAGTCGATATATTCAGCTTTTTTTGCGATAATGCAAGCTTGCTTTAAAGCAGCAATATCCTTGATACATAGGTTACTCAAAGCCTCCAGAATGACTCAGGGATTTACACAATATCCAACACATATTAGCGTACTCACTCAAATCTAATTCATACAATCTAAATAAATCTAAACTATGTGGTTTAAAAATCTTGCTATTTACCGTTTAACCGAAGCCTTTACATTAACACCCACAGAACTAGAAGAAAAACTGCACAGTTTACGCTTTAAGCCTTGTTCACCCACTGAAGTATTCAGTTATGGCTGGACTTCCCCGCTAGGCCGTAATTCAGAGCAGCTTATACATCAGGCAAATGGCTTTATGATGCTGTGCGCTACAAAAGAAGAAAAGGTACTACCGACTAGCGTTATTAACGAAATGACGGCAGACAAAATCAGCGAGAAAGAAGACCAGGAAACTCGAAAATTGACCAAAAAAGAGCGCTCTGAACTGAAAGACCAGATTATTTTTGAACTACTACCACGCGCATTTTCTTTCTCTAAAAGAACCTTTGCCTATATAGACCCTAAAGGCGGCTGGTTAATTGTCGATGCAGCGTCTGCTAAAAAAGCCGAAGAACTAATCAGCTTCCTGCGAAAAAACCTGGTTTCCCTACCGCTAGTCCCAGTCAGCACTAAAGAAAAACCAGTCACCACGATGACTCAATGGCTAGTACAAAACTCAGCACCAACCGATGTCTTGGTTGAAGATGAATGTGAATTACGCGCCCCAGAAGAATCCGGCGGTATTATCCGCTGTAAACACCAAGACCTTGCCGCACCAGAAATCAAAAACCATTTAGATACGGGCAAGCAAGTGATTAAACTGGCTATTAGCTGGTCTGATCGGCTATCCTTTATTGTTGATGAAAACCTATCCATTAAGCGCCTGAAATTTTTAGACCTAATTCAGGATCAGGTTGCAGATACAGAAACGGGGTCTGCCGAAGAGCAATTTGATGTAGACTTTACTATCATGTCGCAAGAGTTAAGTTCCTTCCTGCCACGCATGTTAGAACTCTTTGGCGGCGAAAATATTAACGCATAAATTCATTCCGCCACAGCATACACGATGCTGTGGCTACTGTTTTTATATAAACGCAGAAAGAAAGGCACTATTAATGTTTATTCAGCACCTTAAAAAACGCTGTACAGCTAAAATAATAATTGCTGTACCTGTCTGTGTATTCATTTTAGCTAGTCATCAGGCGCAAGCCATTACCTTTCTATTACCCGAAGATCCAAAGGATAGCCTGATTCGGGAATTTTCCGAAGGCGCAAATAAACAGACCATTGCCAGCAAAGATGAGGATTTATTAGATATTGCGCGCAGCTTTGATTTAGGGCAGAACGAAATTATCCGCTTAAACCCTGATGTTGACCGATGGCTCCCCGAGGAAGGCACAAAAGTTCAACTGCAAAGTGAGCGCCTATTGCCCGATGCACCTCGTTCAGGTCTAGTGTTAAACTTACCAGAATTCAGACTGTATTTCTTTCCTAAGCTTCAAAGTGGCAAGCCTTCTTCTGTAATCACCCACCCTATCAGTATTGGCCGGCAGGACTGGGAAACACCTTTAGGTAAGACTACGATTGTACAAAAAAAAGAAAACCCTACCTGGACCCCGCCAAAGTCTATAAAAAAAGAGCATGCCGCAAAAGGTGATCCTTTGCCTGATGTTGTTGCCGCTGGCCCCAATAATCCACTGGGATTATTTGCCATGCGTTTGGGGATTCCGGGGTATCTTATCCATAGCACCAACAAGCCCTATGGAGTAGGGCTGCGCGTCAGTCATGGCTGTATCCGCATGTACCCAGAGGATATTAGTACACTGTTCCCCGTCATAAAAGTCGGAGATCAGGTCATGATTGTTAATCAGGCAGTTAAAGTGGGCTGGGCTGGTAATAGCCTGTATATAGAAGTACATCCGCCACTTGAAAATCATCCATCAGATAATTTACTGGATATTGCGCTGGATTTAATTGAGCATGCTAATAATGATGTGCTACCTGTACTAGACGGTGCAGCATTAAGAAACGCCCTGACAGAGCAACAGGGTATGCCTATAAAAATCTATGAACGGTCCAGTTTGCAAGTAGATGAAACTAATAATACTAATGCTATAAATTAATCTCTCTGCCATACTGCAAATTAATTAACGCCGCTAGTAGGGCGCGGCGTTAGCCTGCCAATTTATAATTTGTTAAACAATACGAAGCATTAGACATAAAAAAAGCCCGTTAACAATTACGTTAATGGGCTTTTTTATAAGTTTTGTTAGCTTATAAAACCAGCAATTATTTCATCATTGCTTTATTTAGCATACGATCTAATTTTTGATTTGTTTCCGCTGCAGAATCAGCTGCACGGTTTGCGGCAGCTGCTGCGGCACTTGCATCACTCGCTGCGCGATCAGCTTTAGCCGAGATCGATACAATCTGCGACTGAACGCGTGCATCATCTGCTTGTAATTTTTCAAGATCGCCAGTACTTGCACAACCCACAGCTAAACTAGTACCTAAAATTACAGCAGAAACTTTTAATAATTTAATCATTTTCATTATTCCTTAAAATAAAACTAAAACCTAACTATTACTGCACACAAACTAAAAAAGTACACTCAGAGCTTAGGCTGACAATAAACAATACTAGACATAAGTATTGTTTGAATTTTATCCTGTTTTAAAAACTTTGCCAAATTATTTTATTTGCACCCGCATCCCTTGATAAATCAACTTTGCCAGTTTATCTATTTGCGGATTAGACACTGCCACACAACCCTGAGTCCAATCAAAAACACCATGAACCTTTTTGTCTCCCTGACCTATGCCATGAATCCCGATATACCCACCTAATACGGTATTTTGCGGAGGTAGCGAATTACTCTCGTGCGCCTGCTTAATTTCCTGAAATTCCAGGACAGAAATTCGCTTATCAATTAAGGCCAATTCAGCATCATATACTGAAGGGTAGTTCAGTCCAAAAAACACCCTAAAGTTACTCTGATCGTTAATATAAGCAATCTTATAGTTTCCAAGAGGCGTAATATCATCGCCTGACCTTTGTTTATAGTTAGCCCCTTTCCGGCCTATGGAAATCTTATCAAAGCTTTCTAGAATATGCTTTCCCTGCTTGACCTGTATTATTTTTTTCTGCGTATCGACTAATAACCAAGTCGCATCTTCAGCCATACTTAAACAGGTAAAACAAAACAGAAATAAAAAAATGAAATATCTCATAAGTGACATTAGTGCTAAAATTGTAAGCTAAATTATCGTACAGAATTATTGATTATGCAGATACAAACAGTCCAAACTCAAGCTTATTCTGATCAAAAACCGGGTACATCCGGTTTAAGAAAAAAAGTTAAAGTATTCCAACAACCGAATTACCTAGCCAATTTTGTTCAGGCTATTTTTTCATCATTGGAAGCGAATGACAATAAAACCCTGGTCATCGGTGGCGACGGGCGCTATTTTAACCGCGAAGCAACGCAGATTATCATTAAAATTGCCGCTGCAAATGGCTTTACTGATTTTATTATCGGGCAAGGAGGACTGTTATCCACACCTGCTGCCTCACACCTGATCAGAAAATACCAGGCACTAGGCGGTTTAATTCTTTCTGCAAGTCATAACCCCGGCGGCCCTGATGAAGATTTTGGTATTAAATATAATATCAGCAATGGCGGACCCGCACCTGAAAACTATACCGATGCTTTTTACGATTATAGTAAAAGCATAACTAACTATAAAATTGCAGATATTCCTGATGTTAATCTTAATACCGTCGGCGAACAAACAATAAATCAACTTAACATCCGCATTTTTGATCCTGTCGATGATTATGTTGAGTTAATGGCTTCTTTGTTTGATTTTAATTTTCTTAGACGAGTCATCAGTTCAGGTAAATTAAGCCTGCGTTTCGATGCCATGCACGCTATCACAGGCCCTTATGCCACACGGATATTAGAAGATATATTAGGGGCTCCTGCTGGATCAGTTATCAATGCTACGCCTCTAGAAGATTTTGGTGGCCATCACCCCGACCCCAACTTGGCTCATGCAAAGGAACTCGCAGAACTCATGTTCAGTCCTGATGCACCGGATTTCGCCGCCGCCTCCGATGGTGATGGCGATAGAAATATGATCCTGGGTAATAATATTTTCGTTACCCCCAGCGATAGTCTGGCGATTATAGCCGCCAATGCACAATTGGCACCCGGCTATGCCTCTGGTATTAGTGGCGTCGCACGTTCCATGCCCACCAGCCAGGCTGTTGATCGTGTTGCTAAAGCCTTCGACCTGCCCTGCTTTGAAACACCTACCGGGTGGAAATTTTTCGGTAACTTATTAGATGCCGATAAAATCACGCTTTGTGGCGAGGAAAGTTTTGGTACCGGCTCGAATCATGTACGTGAAAAAGATGGCCTATGGGCAGTGTTATTCTGGCTAAATATTCTGGCTAGCAAAGCACAACCAGTTAGCCAGATAGTCACCGATCACTGGCAGAAATTTGGCCGCGACATCTATTGCCGCCATGATTACGAGGCCGTAGAAACAGAAATTGCTAACGGCATAATGGATCACCTACGCGCACAACTTACAACGCTTACAGGGCAGTCATTTGGTTCTTACACAGTTCAATATGCCGACGAATTCAGCTATACAGACCCCGTTGATAACAGTGTCAGTAATCAGCAAGGCATCCGCATTGGTTTTACTGATGGATCACGCATTATTTTCCGTTTATCTGGCACAGGAACCGTAGGCGCGACGCTACGTATTTATCTGGAAAAATATGAAGCCGATGCATGTAAACATAATCAAGATCCACAAGAAGCATTGGCTGAGTTAATACAATTTGCTGAGCATTTTTGTGAGGTTAAAAAACGCACAGGCCGAGTTGAACCTACTGTGATTACTTAAACAAAGAAGTCTCATAGGAGCGGCCTTTAATCGCAATTAAAGGCTGCTCTTACTTTTGTTATAAATACCTACAGTATCAAACCGCGCAATAAATCCCGCTTGATATCTTCAATATTTTCCAGTCCTACCGACACGCGCACCAGACTATCCTTAATACCAGCCTGTAATCTTACTTCAGGCGCTAAACGTCCATGCGTGGTAGTCGACGGGTGAGTAATGGTGGATTTTACATCACCTAGATTTGCAGTAATCGACAGCATTTGTGTCGCATTAATCAATTTCCAGGCGAGTTCTTTTCCACCTTTCAATTCAAAACTGACTACAGCACCAAAGTAACTTTGTTGCTGTTTAGCCAGTTCATGCTGGGCATGCGACTCAAGACCAGGGTAATGTACTTTTTCCACAGCGGGTTGTTGTTCCAGCCACTTTGCCAGTTCCAAGGCACTATCGCAATGCGCCTTCATTCTAACTGCCAATGTTTCCAGTCCCGACAGAAACACCCAGGCATTAAAGGCACTCATTGTCGCACCACCAGTGCGTAAAAAGGGATAAATCAATTTTTCAATAATTTCGTCGCTGGCAATGACGGCACCACCTACGCAACGACCCTGCCCGTCTAGATATTTAGTCGCTGAGTGAACTACGATATCGGCACCCAGCGATAACGGCTGTTGCATAATCGGTGTACAAATAACATTATCCACCACCAGCAGGCAATCTTTCTGGTGAGCAATATCTGCCAATGCACGAATATCTACCAGTTCCATTAACGGATTAGATGGCGTTTCGACAAATAAAAACTGAGTATTGGGCTGTATCGCCGCTGCCCAGCCATCCAGATTAGGCAATTCTACAAAGGTAGTCTCGACACCAAATTTAGCAAAGTAATTCTCGAACGTCAGTACCGTATTGCCAAATACGCTACGCGAACAGACGACATGATCACCCGCTTTAAGTAGGCTCATACCCACTGCCATAATCGCCGCCATACCCGAAGCAAAGGCAAGACAGCGATCACCTTTCTCCATCAGCGCCAGGCGCTGCTGAAAGGTATCAACAGTTGGATTGGTAAAGCGTGAATAGATATTCCCTGGTTGCTCGCCAGTAAAGCGCAATGCTGCCTCTTCTGCACTGTTAAACACATAACTAGAAGTCATATGAATAGGCACGCTATGCTCACCCTCATGACTGCGCCGATGTCCCGCTCTAATTGCCTGTGTTTCTACTGAATATTCATGCCAATCTAAATCTGTCATATGTCTATTTTTAAATCCTTGAGTGCATTACTATATCTGTAGGGCGTGGCTTTAGCCCGCAAATATCTTAAACATTCCAAAAAGCGGGCTAAAGCTACGTCCTACATTTATTTCTGAAAGTAGCAGAAAGTACCTTTATAATTAGTATTTGATTTTAACAAACTATTGTCCTTAGCTTTAATATTAATAGCAAGTGAAGCGTTTATGAATTCAAATCTGGACCTTACTCTGGCCGCCGAAAAGCTTAGTCATTTCTTGATCGACAAGCATGCCCGGCTGGTCACTGCCGAATCCTGCACTGGGGGCTGGTTAGGACAATGCATTACCGATATTGCTGGTAGTTCACTCTGGTTTGATCGGGGCTTTATTACCTATAGCAATGCTGCTAAAACTGATATGCTGCAGGTACATACTGAAACGCTTGAACAATTTGGTGCAGTCAGTGCCGAAGTAGCAAGGCAAATGACTCAGGGTGCATTACACAATAGTCTGGCAGATTATGCCATTGCGATTACCGGAATTGCAGGCCCCGCAGGTGGGACGATAGAAAAACCAGTCGGCACTGTCTATATTGCCTGGCAAAAAAACACTCAACCCGCACATATATCATTACAACACTTTGCCGGGGATAGACAAGAAGTTCGCCGCCAGGCAGTTTACAAAGCCTTGCTTCTAATCCCTACCGAATAACTATGAAATAACTCATCATAACCGTATAATGCATCACATAAATACTCATCCAGAAACGCACAACGTACGAAATAATAAACACAAGAAAAATGATAGATTTAATATTTGATGTATTACCCCAGATTCATGGTGGGGGTAATGATGGTGGATTTAGCCCGGTAAAAGGATTGGAAGCTTTTTTAACCTTTCTAGATTCACTTGCGACTAAAAGCCCGGCTGAAATATTTGCCGCTATTATGCCTGGCATTAGCGCAATGGATAATATCCATCCCTTGCTAGTGCACTTTCCTATCGCCTTGTTTAGCTTATTTTTTGTTGCCGACACTCTAGGTGGCTTATTCTCTAAGCTTACGTGGCGCAGGTTTGCCACTCCATTACTTTATTTAGGCACACTCTCAGCAATTGTTACCGTTTCAGCAGGATTTCAGGCGGCGTATTCTGTCCTGCATAATGATGCGACTCATGCAATTATGCTACGCCATCAGGCTTTTGGCATCAGTGTGACCGTGATAGCGCTAATTTTATCACTACGTCGCTTTTTTGCCACAGATAGCTTTCTCTATACCAAAACCTATGGTCACTTTTTTTTATCCGGGTTATTAGTTTTACTCCTGACTCTAGGCGCTGATTTAGGCGGTTTTATGGTCTATCATTACGGAGTCGCTGTTGCTCCTGTAATGGAAAAGAATAATGCTCCGAGGCAGAGCGAAGTCGAGCATGCACACAGTCATAATAGCTCTGCACCCCATGTACATAGCATTGAAATAAATGTTCCACCCGAAGCTGAGGAAAGTACGCCGCATGCTCACAATCACGGTGGTCATCCGCACAGCCACTAACTATTTTGTAAATCTGCCTGCCAGGCTATTTCTTCTCTTCAAGGAAGTCGTGCAATATGGTATTCTACTCGGCTTTATTGCTTAATTTTGTATGCAAAAAATAAAACGTACACGGGTCAAAATTTGCGGCTTCACTTCGGCTGAGCAGGCAGTTTATGCAGCTTATGCAGGTACTGATGCCATCGGCCTGGTTTTTTATGCAGCGAGCCCCCGACATGTTAGCATCGCTAAAGCCCAGGAAATAGTTGCTGCATTACCTGCATTTACTACAGTGGTTGCGCTTTTTGTTGATGCCACTAAAGAGCAGATTAAAGAGGTCATTGCACACGTTGCAATTGACGTTTTACAATTTCATGGCGACGAGTCGGGGGATGAGTGTCGTATGTATGACAAGCCCTATATTAAAGCAATCAGAATGCATTCTGAAGTTAATATCGATGCATTAACAACTGAATTTCACGATGCTCAGGGCTTATTGCTTGATGCCTATCATGCCAAGGCAAAAGGCGGTACCGGTGAACAGTTTAACTGGGATTTAATCCCAGAGCACTGTAATTTACCCATTATTCTTGCCGGTGGATTAGGCTCACATAATGCACGCGATGCAATCGCACAAGTACAACCCTATGCTTTAGACGTTAGTAGCGGTGTGGAAGCAGCAAAAGGTATAAAAGATAATAATAAAATAGCAGCATTTTTAACTGAGGTTTACCTAAGTGACAGAAACAACTAATTCATACAATATGCCGGATGAACGGGGACATTTTGGTCCTTATGGTGGTTTATTTATCGCAGAGACATTAATTCCTGCGGTAGAAGAACTCGAGGCGGCCTACAAAAAATACATGGTCGATGCTGAGTTCCTCGCCGAATTGGATAAAGACCTTCAACATTATGTTGGGCGGCCTTCGCCGCTATATCATGCCGAACGTTGGAGTCGTGAATTAGGTGGTGCACAAATCTATCTTAAACGTGAAGATTTGAATCACACTGGTGCGCATAAAATCAATAATACCATTGGCCAAATTTTATTGGCTAAGCGTATGGGTAAAACGCGCATTATAGCTGAAACTGGCGCTGGTCAACATGGTGTTGCTACGGCCACTGTTTGCGCGCGCTTAGGTTTAGAGTGCGTGGTTTATATGGGCGCTGTCGATGTAGCTAGGCAAATACAAAATGTCTACCGCATGGAATTGCTGGGCGCAAGAGTGGTTTCTGTCACCTCAGGTTCGAAAACACTAAAAGATGCCCTAAACGAAGCGATTCGTGACTGGGTAACTAATGTTGATAATACGTTCTATATTATTGGTACGGTTGCAGGCCCTGCTCCCTATCCCGCGATGGTTAGAGACTTTCAATCCATTATTGGCCGTGAAGCAAAGCAGCAATGTCTTACTCAAGCTGGAAAATTACCGGATGTATTAGTCGCCTGTATCGGTGGCGGCTCCAACGCGATTGGCTTATTTCACCCTTTTATTGATGATGCTGATGTCAAAATGATCGGCGTAGAAGCAGCGGGCGATGGCATTGAATCGGGCCGTCATTCAGCGCCTTTATGTGCCGGCCGCCCCGGAGTTTTACACGGTAACCGCACTTATTTAATGGCAGATGATGACGGTGAAATCATTGCAACACATTCCATTTCTGCGGGTTTAGATTACCCGGGAGTAGGCCCTGAGCACTCGTGGTTAAAAGATATAGGCCGCGCACAATATGTCAGCATCACTGACAAAGAAGCTTTAGAAGGTTTTTATGCTTTAACTCGCATGGAAGGTATTATTCCTGCATTGGAATCAAGTCATGCACTGGCTTACGCGATGAAATTAGGACCGACAATGCAATCAGGTGAGATTTTAATTGTGAATTTATCCGGTCGGGGCGACAAAGATATGCAGACCATTGCAAATCATGAAGGAGTTCAAATATGAGCCGTTTAGCGACTAAATTTGCCGAATTTAAACAGTCGGGACACAAGGCACTTATTCCTTTTATTACTGCCGGGGATCCTAACCCTGAATTCACTGTTCCCATGATGCATGCTATGGTTGAAGCAGGTGCGGATATTATCGAATTAGGCGTACCTTTTTCTGACCCTATGGCTGATGGCCCAGTTATTCAGCGTGCTAGTGAGCGTGCTTTAGAGCATAAAATGAGCTTACGCCGTACTCTGGAAATTGTTAGCGAATTCAGGACCAATAATCAAACCACTCCAGTTGTTTTAATGGGCTATGCAAACCCTGTCGAAGCGATGGGTTATGAATCTTTTGCGCTGGCAGCTAAAAATGCAGGCGTTGATGGCGTTTTAACTGTTGATTTACCCCCTGAAGAAGCAGAAGAATGTGCTGCTTTGTTAAACTCGTATAATATTGACCAGATCTTTTTACTAGCCCCGAATAGCAGCACTAACAGAATTAAAAAAACGGATTCAGTCGGTAGCGGCTTTCTGTATTATGTCTCTGTAAAAGGCATTACTGGTGCAGGTAATCTAGACACATCAGACGTACAAAGAAAATTAATTGATATTCGCGCAAACACGCAGTTACCAGTAGGAATTGGATTTGGAATCAAAGATGCGGAAACTGCTAAAATTATTGCCGGGCTTGGTGATGCTGTCGTTGTCGGCAGTGCATTAATTAGTAAAATTGAGGAAAATTTAACTGCCCCTGAAGTCGCTAAACAAGATATCATTGAATTATTAAAATCCATGCGTTTTGCCATGGATAATCAAGATTAAGGAAGGAACAACCAATGAGTTGGTTTGAAAAATTAGTCCCCTCTACCATTATTCAAAAAGAACCTGACAGCAAAAAAACACCTGTCCCCGAAGGTTTATGGAATAAATGCTCTAGTTGTAATGCAATTTTGTACAATAGCGAGCTAGAAAAAAACTTTAGTGTTTGCCCTAAATGCGACCATCATATGCGTATTGGTGCAAGGCGACGTATAGACCTGTTTCTTGATAAGGAAGGTCGCGAAGAAATAGCTGCCAACCTAAAGCCACTTGACCCTCTCAAGTTCAAAGACAGCAAAAAGTATAAAGACCGGATTTCCCAGGCGCAAAAAAAGACCAAGGAAAATGATGCACTGGTGGTTATGAGTGGCACCCTGAAAGGTAAGGATATCGTCGTCGCTGCTTTTGATTTCGGTTTTATGGGTGGTTCCATGGGCTCTGTGGTCGGTGAAAAATTTGTGCGGGGAATTAATAAAAGCCTGGAAACCGGAGCGCCCTTTATCGTCTTTACTGCCAGCGGTGGCGCACGTATGCAGGAGTCTTTATTCTCCCTTTTTCAGATGTCCAAAACCAGTGCAGCACTGACTAAACTCTCTGCTGCTGGCATACCCTACATCTCTTTTATGACTGATCCGACCATGGGTGGTGTATCGGCTAGTTTCGCGATGCTAGGCGATATTAATGCAGCCGAGCCGAAAGCGCTGATCGGTTTTGCCGGGCCACGAGTTATTGAGCAAACCGTACGCGAAAAATTGCCTGAAGGTTTTCAGCGCAGTGAATTTTTACTAGAACACGGCGCTATAGATATGATTATCGACCGCCGTGAAATGCGTCAGGAAATTAGCTCGGTTTTAGCAATTCTTACCGCAAATTCTTCACACTGACCCAGTTCTATTTTTTATATCATACAATCAAGGGTTCAGGCATAACGATGCGAGCTGGACATAATCAGTACTTCATGTACACGGCATAACACTCTGCTTGATAATCATTATTTATTATGCATTTTGAAACCCTGAAAGGCTGGCTGGACTGGCAAGAAAGTCTACATCCACAAAGTATTGATCTTGGTTTAGACCGAGTCACCCGAGTGTTTAATGCTCTCGCTCGCTCTGCTCATAAAAAACTAGTCACCATTACTGTTGCCGGAACCAATGGCAAAGGCTCGAGCATTGCTTTTCTGGAAGCTATTTACCTGGCTCAAGGCTTACGAGTGGGTGCTTATACTTCGCCCCATATTATCAATTATAACGAGCGCATTAAAATCAATGGTATCGCCGTTAGTGATCAAATTATCTGCGCTGCATTTGAACGCATAGAAGCGGTCAGAAATAATATTTCATTAAGCTATTTTGAATTTGGTACCCTGGCTGCCTTAGATATTTTTTCCCGCTCAGGCCTGGATATACAGTTATTAGAAGTAGGTCTCGGCGGCCGCCTTGATGCGGTTAATATGATTGATCCCGATGCCGTGATTGTCACCAGTATTTCCATAGACCATACCACCTGGCTGGGTGAGACCAGAGAAGCCATTGCTTATGAAAAAGCAGGGGTTTTTCGTGCCAATACTGCTGCCATTACCGGCGATCTGGACCCACCCAAAGCCTTACAAGAATGTGCTACGAAAATAAACATCCCACTATTACGCCTGGGTCATGAATTTACTTATCACAAAAACGCAACCGGATGGGACTGGCGATATGGCGATAACCACTTAGATAATTTACCAGCACCTCAGCTAAAAGGCGAGCATCAGTATAGAAATGCGTCTTCGGTTCTAACCGCTATAACTAATTTACAGCCTAAAATCACCGTGAGCGAGCAAGCCATAAAACAAGGACTGAGCAGTGTTAAACTGTTAGGGCGCTTTCAGTTAATTAAATTGGAGCCTCTCAGTAAATCAGAACCTCCAGTTTTATTAGATGTCAGCCATAATCCACAAGCAGCTCAGGCGTTAATTGATCATTTGCAGGCTGATTTTAAAAATACACCTGTACATGCGATTTTCACGATGATGAATGATAAAGATCTAAGTGGCGTAATTAGTCTAATGCAGCCGTTTATTAAACACTGGTACATTTCACCGTTAGACAACCCAAGAACCAGTACAGAAATCGAATTGAAAAATGCTTTCCAGCACTGCCGGATTAATGATGTCAGCCTTGGCTTTAAAGACTTTCTAAGCAGCTATTCCGCCGCCAAAGTCAAGGCGCAATCTGATCAAGGTATCATTTTAATATTTGGATCGTTTTTTCTGGTATCCGAATATTTAACCCTCTTTAGCAACCCACAAGGACAATAGTATGAACGAGATATTAAAGCAAAGAATTGTAGGAGCGATTGTTATCACCGCCCTCGCGGCGATCTTCGTGCCCATGTTATTTGATGACCAGGTACCTGGTGTGGATAACTTTACTAATGAGCTATCACTGCCACAAGAACCTAAAGAAGACATGCAACCGCTTTTAGATAACATTCCAAAAACATCCGCACAAGTATTGTCTAAACCCGTACCCGTGCAAGTTGATTTACAAGCCGAGTCGATCAAGCAGTCAGTAAAAGGTACGAATCTTAAAAGCTGGACTATTCAAGTGGGTAGTTTTAGCAAGGAAGCCAATGCGCTAGAATTTCGGGATAAATTACGCAAGAGTAAATTTACTGCCTATGTAGACTCGGTAACGACCGGCCAGGGAACTTTATATCGCCTGCATGTTGGTCCTGAACTAGACGAAAAAAGAGCGCAACAAACCCAGCAGCACCTGGAAACACAATACAAAGTAAAAACTCTTCTGGTTTCTAAATAGGGCGAATAATGGAATTGATCTGGATAGACTATGCCATTATCGGCTTAATCAGTATTTCACTTATCACCGGCCTTTTCCGAGGCTTGATTCGCGAAGCATTTGCTCTGGTTACCTGGGGAGTCGCAAGCTGGGTAGGCTTTAGCTTTTGCCTCCCCTTTGCCGCTTTTTTTAAAACCAGCATCAGTGATACCAATGCTAGAATTGCCCTGGCTTTTGTACTACTTTTTATAATAACCTTAATTGTCGGCGCAATTATCAATAAACTACTCGGCGCGCTGATTAAAAACACCGGTTTAACAGGAACCGATCGTTTAGCAGGGCTTGTTTTTGGCATAGTTCGAGGCGGCGTCATCATTATTCTATTAGTCATGCTAGCTGGTTTGACGCCTGTACCTGAAAGTTCATGGTGGCAGAAATCTCAGCTACTGCCGCACTTTCAAACATTAGCAGTCTGGTTAAAAGCGCATATACCTGAGGGTATTGCCGACTCTTTAAATTTTCAATAAACTCTAAAAACGCAGGAAATAACATGTGCGGTATTGCAGGGATTGTCTCCCACCAAAATGTAAATCAGGATCTGTATGATGCGCTCACCGTGTTACAGCACAGAGGACAAGATGCAGCAGGCATTGTAACATGTGAAAACGGACGTTTACATTTACGCAAAGACAACGGTTTAACCCGTGATGTCTTTACCACCGAGCAGATGGTCAAACTAAAAGGCCATATGGGCATTGCCCACGCTCGCTATCCAACGGCAGGGTGCTCTAGCTCATCCGAAGCGCAGCCATTTTATGTCAACTCGCCTTTTGGCATCACTCTCGCGCATAACGGCAACCTGACCAATGCCGAGCAATTAAAGAAAGAACTCTTTATTCAAGATCAGCGTCATCTGAATACTAATTCAGATTCCGAAGTCTTGCTCAATATCTTTGCCCATGAATTACAGCAACTGGGTAAACTAGACCTCAATAAAGATGATATATTCAAGGCTGTCGAAGGAGTACACCGGCGTTGTAAAGGCGCTTACGCCGTCGTAGTCATGATTCCTAATATCGGGGTAATAGGCTTCCGGGACCCACATGGCATACGCCCTATTGTGTTTGGCGAACGCAAAACAGAACAGGGTTCTGAATTTATAATCGCCTCGGAAAGTGTTGCACTTGATGTATTAGGATTTGAGTTGATCAGGGATATCGAACCTGGAGAAGCCGTGTATATTGAAGAATCAGGCATACTTCACACACAGCAATGCTCTGAAACTACTGACCATTGTCCGTGTATTTTTGAATACGTCTACTTTGCCCGCCCCGATTCAATCATTGACAACATCTCTGTGTACAAAGCGCGCTTGCGTATGGGCGACAAACTAGCGGAGAAAATTTTAAGAGACTGGCCAGATCATGATATCGACGTGGTCATCCCCATACCCGACACCAGCCGCACTTCTGCCCTGCAAATGGCACACACGTTAGACGTCAAATTTCGTGAAGGGTTTATAAAAAATCGCTATATAGGCCGCACTTTTATTATGCCTGGCCAGCAAATGCGCAAGAAATCAGTACGTCAGAAACTAAATGCTATCGGCCTCGAATTTGAAGGCAAAAATGTTCTACTAGTTGATGATTCTATAGTACGCGGCACAACCTCAGAACAAATCATTCAAATGGCGCGTGATAAAGGTGCAAAAAAAGTTTATTTTGCCTCTGCAGCTCCAGCAGTACGTTATCCTAATGTATACGGTATTGATATGCCGGCAGCGCATGAATTGATTGCGCACAATCGTACCGAAGACGAAATCGGTAGCGCCATAGGCGCAGATAAGATGATCTATCAAAACCTGGAAGACTTAATTGATGCTGTACAAAAAGGTAATACCAATATTAAGCATTTTGATACTTCCTGCTTTGACCATCAGTATGTTACAGGCGATATAGATGATGCTTATTTACAAAGTATTGAAGCCCAGCGTAATGACATAGCCCAGACAGGCAGAAATATAGAAACGGCCAACATCGACATACATAATTCAAAATAATGGCTCTACGTGAACCTTAGTGGGTAATGCGATAGTACAAAGATGAATAGTGCCACTTTATTTAGCATGGTCCTTGATCTGCAAGCTCCTTGGCACGTGGAAGATATTTCATTTATTTCTGACGAATCTCAATCAAAAGTATCAGGTTTCATGATGTTATACCATGATTCCTTAAAAGGTCAGCCTGAAACATATCAGGTGATTTTTTAAATATTTCGGGGGTTATTCTATCGCTGAAAATCCTGGAACCGGAGTTTAAGCGAAGTGAAAATTTTTAGTTCCTGATAGCGATAGGGTCGGGTGTTTTCTCGAAGCGTCTTTTTGCGTAGAGAAAACACAAGACATTCCGACATCGCGTCAAGCCATTTTAGTCCACTAAATAAAAACCCCTCTAGAGTTTTTATTTAGTGGACGCAGGGCGAATCAGGGCATCGTATGTTTTAATCAGTCCCGTTAAGCTTTTGCCGCATTGTGGGCTTGGCTGCCCAAAATGAGCTTTCGCAAAAGCAGGGGCTCCCCGCACCACCATTGAACCGCTTCAAAGAACGCTCTAACCTTTAATTCTCGCTGTAATCTACTGTGGGGCTGTAAAAGATCAAAAAAACGTCTAAATTAGCCTTTAATTCAATGATATTACTATACGTTGTACCTTTTGCATATTCGCACCCATCATGAACACCCATTAGCAAGCATCGTGAACACTCATTATTATCGAATGTGAACACCTAACCGCATCGGATCGTGAACACTTTTCTGGTTCTATGCGCATGGGTGTTCATGATCGTAAGAATACTCACCTTTGATAGCCTTATCATTAATCGTTCCATTCACTCACTCTACCGTTCCATTTGTTTTAGGGGTGTATGTCGCAGTGAATCGATGGCCTATTTTTTCTTTATTACAGGCACCCTCAAACTACTATGCTTATAGAATTATAGATCTTCAGGACTCTTTTTCTAGATTCTTCATCAATCAAACTATCACCTGCATAACCCTCAAGAATTCCATTGATTTCTTTTAAATGAGGTATCAAAAGCTCTTTGTCTTTTGCTTTAAGATCATAGTGATTTATCGTTCTTAGTAATGCTATTGAAGCACTGTTTAAGCTTTTATTTTGCCTTGGAGTCGGATTGTCGTGGGAAGTTGCTAGCCCTAATTTCTGGATGACTTCTTGTACCACATCACCTTCGTATTTAAATGCTGACACGTTGTTTTTACCAAACAGCACTTGGCATTCGGTGATGAAACCTTGATAGTTTAAATGCTGAGAAAACCATTCGATATCTAACATTTCAGAAAAGGATAAGTTTTTGCCATAACAGGGGTTATTTTTAATTTGTGGGTTGCGAATACATTGTTTGTAAGTAAGCGTCAATTAAAGTACACATTCTAAACTACTTTAAAAAAGGGCAAACTATTACCTCCCATTAATTCCGGAGGCATTTATGAGTCCATCTCAAAATAAAGCGGCGATGCAAGACCATATACCGCAATGGCAAGCCAGTAGTTTATCTCAGTCCGAGTATTGCAAAGCCCATGATATTAAGTCACATATCTTCAGTTATTACAAAAATAAACTCAGTTC